>Ga0100403_1000003_pt1 | contig 236294 bp, 323 predicted proteins | sample CryGeymet201501t_FD_83663 | JGI IMG/M metagenome (GOLD analysis project Ga0100403, IMG submission 83663) | Groundwater microbial communities from Crystal Geyser aquifers in Utah, USA - Crystal Geyser metaG 2015-01t | ecosystem: Environmental > Aquatic > Deep subsurface > Groundwater | place...
CCAGTCAAAGATGTAAACTGCACCCTGATTGCTACCTGCACTACCATCCCAATATGTTGCCCCAACTGCAAGAACGCTACCATCGAAGGATAGGGAACAAGAACCACCGAACCGGTCACCTGCACCTGCATCGGAGGGCTTTAGTGCCGTGGTACGCTCTTTCCATGAACTGCCAGACCAATCATAGATATAGACTACACCTTGAGCACTACCTACTGACCCATCCCAAAATGGTGCCCCTACAGCCAGTGCGCTACCATCGGATGATAGCGAGCAGGAATAACCGAAGTTGTCAAACGAACTTGCATCGGATGCTTTAAGTGTGGTTGTACGTTCTGTCCATGAAATCCCGTCCCAGTCAAAGACATAAACTGTACCCTGATTGCTACCTGCTGGCCCGTCCCAAAGTGGTGCCCCTACTGCGAGAACGCTTCCGTCTGATGATAGCGAGCAGGAAGTGCCGAACCGGTCACCTGCACCTGCGTCGGATGGTGTAAGTGCCGTTGTTCGCTCTGCCCATGAACTACCATTCCAGTCAAAGATGTAAACCGCTCCTTGATCGTTACCTGCACTACCATCCCAATATGGTGCCCCGACTGCCAGTACACTGCCGTCCGATGACAGGGAGCAGGATCGTCCGAACTCATCATTTGCGCCTGCGTCGGATGATGTTAATGCCCCCGCTATTTCATCCGGCGTCATTAGCAGGAGTCTGTCACCTAGAGTAAGGTTGGTTTTGATTGTCGCGCTGTCTTCAACGTCCAAGCTCCCAGCGCTCACGGCTCCGCTGATGGATACGTTGCCTTGGTGGTTAGTCTCAACATAATCTGCTGACTCTTGATATGCCATGGTTCCTAAGTTATCAATTTCACCTGAAAGATATACAACATCGCTAGTTGAATCCCAGACTGTTGAACTGTTTAATTGGACTGTAGTATATACGGATTCCCAGTCAGCGCTATTGGAGTTAACTGTTGTATATGCAGAATTCCATGCTGCAGATAGCATATTAACAATATTACTTGGGGTACTAGCTGCAGTTACTGTAGCTCGAAGACTTACCCCATTTAGTAAGATATCTCTATCTCCACCAGAATATCCAACTGATATTGTTTGATCAAATTGTACTGGTGATATGAAGCGCCATAAATCACATAAGCTTATTGTAGTTGTATATTTCATTGTGCCATTTCAGCGCCTGCAGCCGGTGGTGCACCAGCCTCCGCTGCGCCTGCGGTTGCGGCTTCTGGAGATGTTGGTCCAGGACCGAAGTCAGGTGGGACATCAGGTGTAAACGCGCCACCAGCAGGTAGTTCTGTACCTCCACCTAAGCCACCCGCTGCCATATCACCAGCTATATTTTCCATTTCTGCTTCAGCAGCTAGTTTCTTTCTAAAATCAGGGCCAGTAGAAACGATTTGCTGTACTTCCCATGACAAAGCTGCATCTTTTCTAAGCCATTCTCTGTTCTCTGCCATTTGAACATCCGATAGACCAAGATAATATTTCTGGCAATAGCTCTGTGACATAAGTTCCGTTGCAACTAATCCAGTAAAGTTATTTTTCTTAAGATCGAATATTTGTTGCTCACGCATCACTGCAAAGCTAGTCGGCATATTAAATTCTATATTTAATTGATGCTCTCTTAGATTATATTTCTCCCAGAGACTCTCCGATTCATTATCGTTAGGATCTTTCTCGCGTAATTTCATATGTGTAACAAACGAGTTTCTGAGTCCTACTGCAAACTGCTGCTGTATGCGAATAATGAAACGAGCAAATCGTAATTCTTCTCGTGTAATTTGTTCACCATCTTGAAACGCATCTTGTGGATCCAGCCGCTGTTGTGGTACTTTTAATGATCGATATAATTTCTTGATAAAATACATCAAATCATCTAGCTGTCCTAGATTTGCACCCCCTTGCAATTGCTCTACTGTTGTACCTTCACTTTGACCTCTTTTTGTAAACCAAAACGCGTCAAGCATGGACTGTGGATCATACACATTTGTTACACGCCCCTGTGAGTTATCGAAGTTTTTACGTGACCAGTATTGCTGCATGAGCTTTCTTACATATTCTTCAGCCTTTGGTACTGGCATATTGCCTACATCAACTTTAAATACAAGACGCTCTGGCGCACGAACTAATCGATAGATAATAATACTGTCTTCAACCAAAGTAAGCTGCTTGTATGCTCGACGTGCATTCTCGATATACGGCAACCGCATCGTATGATCTTCGTTCCACATACCTGAATGTAAATAAGTAACCTGATTTTGATCAAGAACTATTAGTTCCTCTTGGCTTTGATTGACCATTGATTTCTTAGGATTAACGATCGGCTTTCTTAAAAGGAACCCTTGGATTATCTGGTTTTGAACATTGTCGTAAATCGGGTTAACTAGCTCTGTAGGAATTCCTACAATACCTATAATACCATAGTCCGGTCTATTTTCTGATATTACATTTTCAAAAAATAGTTCTCCTTCAGTTAGAAATTGTCTGACTAATTCCCATCCTCTGGTCTCCAAATCAAAAATAGTTATAAACTTATCCCATTCTTTTTTAATAGCATCAATTATAAATTTATCATGATCACCAGAAACCGTACATTTTACTATAGTACCGTCACCATCTTTAACAATTGCTTCATCTGCGATTTCATCTATACATTCCGCTAATTCTGCATACGCGGCCATTCTACGATATTCTTGTACACGACGGACCTTATCGGAATCCACATCAGCATACATGATTTCATGATAGCGCTTGTCTATCATTATCTGACCGGCACCAGCATCTGGTTGAGCCTGGAATACAGACTGCTGTGCAACACGTTGATCTGGTCGTGTAACTAAGTTACTAAAGACATCGTACTTTGGATTTTGTTCTAATGCGTTTTGAAGTACCTTATAGGTGTACGGCATCCTCGCTATTAAAGTACTGATAAAATTCGGTCCGGCAGAAATTGTTCCTGCACTACCCATTCCCATTGCATTGGCCATAAAATCTCCTCTTTATATATGTATTTATATTTTTTGAACTCCTAAACGTTTTCATAAATACTGCATTTTAAATATTTACGAACACAATAATAGATTACAACGAAAAGATGGTATATTCCTTGTATTAATTAATGTATATTAATAGTATCGATTATGAAAAACTTTTTACCTTTACTCCACTAACACAAGGATATTGGAACTCAATGTAATTATTGTACTCGGTAGAATTTACAGGATATGGATTTGTTGTCGGTCGGCCGCAATCTTTAGTTAAGAACCCATATCCAGCATTATTAACCGCAATAATGTCAAAGTAGCCGCTGTTTAACATTGTTAGAGACAAGCTAAAAGCGTTCTTTGATATATAATTTATCGCACTATCTTCTACTCGTATACCAGAAAAGCCTGAGTATATTGTAGATTTTGTTGTTAGATCCTGAACGTATGTAATTCCAGCACTTAATGGAGACGTAGGTGATGTGTCGAATATGCTCCAATCATAACTACTCAGATAAACAGTATCGACGTAATCTAGCATTCTACCGTATAAGGTAATTTCACTAGGATTATCTTTTCCTACAAAAAACGGATCTACATTTACGAATTGAGGTCTTGCTGAAATAACAGTATAATCAGTATAATGATCTGTATTAAACTCATCTTCCCGAGCTTTCATTGCTTCATATTCTTCGATGGCTGATACGGATGCAAAATTTGTATCAATAACGTAAATCGGTTTTCCTGGGGGTGGGCTGTTTTTAAACATCCATGATTCGATTGTAAACGATGTATCTGCAACAACTCGATATGGCTGAGAGGCATTAATATCGAACGGATAACTAATAGTTACATTTTCGTTCCATTTAATATGACTACGGATTTCGAAATCAGACCATGGAATAATATCCGGCCATTTCCAGCTTACAACAATATACGGATCACAATATGGTATGAAATTTGTTAAAATTTGATCTATATCAGTTTGAAATCTACCGATTATAGACATGTTAACAGTTAAATCAATCGGAACTGGTTGCAGCAAATGAACCCAAGCAGATGTTGTTGGTGATTTTGTATCAGTCCAATAGGATCCTTCAATTTTACTGAAAACTCTTTCTGGTGCACGTCTAAATCCACCGTTCCAGACGCTAACTACCGGCATTTTAAAGTGTTGATTCTTTTGAACTATTTCATGTAATGTACGTGTTTTTGGAGCATACATAAAATTTACATGAATTTGGTCCTCCGGCTCTTTATCAATATTATGTCGCTTAATAACAATATCGTTAAAAGCATTTGAAAACTGTGCTATTATGTCTCGGATTTCCCAATGAAAAGTGTATGAACGCATTAATTTGTCTCCTTTAAATATTTAACAGAAGAAGTCAAATTTAAAGGAGAAAATAAAAAATCGGAATAATGCATTAGCACTACCCCGATTTCGTTAAAAATTTAGATCTTAGAATACGTCGACATCTCTAACTTGAGCTGTTTTTAATACTTCTTGTTTTAATGGATCGAGATCTTCAATAGCATACTCTTTACCACCGATGGTTATTCCGGCTATATTACTAACTAATACTCGGCGATATATTACTGGTTTATTAACGCCTTGCGATGTAGCAGTGTCTTCTGGTTTTTGAGTATATACAAACGGACTCCATTCATCAGGTGTGAGTACTTTGAAGTTTCCACCTTGTGTTCCTACATAAATAGGTGTTCTCTTTTTACTTGTTCCAGACCGTTGAGTAGGTTGTATTGCTATTGATAGCCCATTTTTACCTCTTACGAGCGACGGCGTCTCATGCTCACCCCATCCAGTTCCTCGTTTGAATCCTCCCTCTTGACCTTCCCGCTCTCGCTGGCGATTCACAGATCTTTCGTAGTCTGCATTAATCATTCCGTTAATTTGTGATACTTTATAGATCGGTAAAAAGATATTACCGCCCTTTTTCTGTTGAGGTATTGTTACAGCAGTAATACTAATCGGTGTTGCACCTGTTTTGTCTGCCTCTCTTATTTTTTCAACAAGCTGTTCTTGTGTTATTGAATCAGCGAAGGTATCCATGCCAAAAGCCATTTCCATGACTCGCTGCTCATAGATAAGCTCCAAATCCGCCGTTGCTTTGTCCTTCATTATATATCTCCTTTATATTATTTATAGCTAGTTCTCCGAAATGTTTACTTATTCCCTCTTCAAGTACATTGTAAGTAAACACCTTTTCTTTCATTAATTCCGGAGTTACAATAATAGTCCGATTAACTGAAAGGTCAACTTTTCTCTTTATAATTGACACACCAATTTCAATTTGAGCGTTATCTTCTATGAATTTTACATTCAACATTTCACCGTAGATAAAAATACCCCCTGTACCTGGTTTTTTGTACTCTACATATATAAATTTACCTTCTGTCAAAGGTTTGTATATCAACTGTAATTCTGGATCTAGTTCATTATATTGTAACGTTTTTAAAATATTCATAATTTTTATCCAATATACAAATAAAATCATAGCCTTGCTCAATACAAGCATTCTTTTTAAGCTCCAAATTTATTTCTGTTTGTATTTTCATAATATAAGATGATTTTATTTCAACAATAAGGTTTAATTTTGGTATATAAAAATCAGGGTAATATCTTTTCTTTTTTCCTTTTTCAAAATAATAAATTGTCGGTGGACGGTAAACTATTTCATTTTCAGTTAAAATATTATTATTTATTACAAAATCTAAGAAACCATCTTCATACCCTTGAACATAAATTTCTTGTCCAGACGGTAAAATATATTGTTTTGATTTAAATGTGTGTATTATTTGATTTCTAGTTCTATGTTTTCTTAATCTAATACCGCACTCTTTTAATATTCGATACAACACTGGCCTTGAAATTGAATGTATTCGACATATATCTTTTGTTAATATCTCTTTTTCATAATCATTACAAATTTGTTTAATATTATATCGTCTGTTTATACGATATTTTTGACTTTCTGCAGGTGTACGTATTTTTATTTTCCACTCTTTCAATAAACTGTTAACTAGAGTAGTAGAAGCGTTAAAAATATTTCCGATTTCTTTTGTTGTTCTTCCTAAATTATATAGCTTTATTATCTCTTCTATTTTATTTCTTATATCAGTTTTGAAAACAGGTGAAGGATAATCATGTGCTTTTCGTTTTTTAATATTTGCTTGTTGTAATTTTTTATTCACTGATGTTTCAGTAATACTAAACATTTCTGCAATATGTTTTAATGTTTTACCTTCTTTATATAATTTACATGCTTTTCTAATAGTTAAAGCTGAGCGTGGTCGTACTGTGATATTATTTTCTTTTAATATTCTACCTATAGTAGGATTGGTAACATTATATTTTTTTGCAAGTTCAACTGTATTTTGTCCTTGTTGATATAATATTACTATCTCTTGTCTCTGTTTTTTTGATAACTTCATATAAATATTTATATGATTTATAAATATTTTTACTGGAGCCGATCTCTAAAAAATCTTGGTAGTTTATCTATATTTCTTTTAATTAGATCAACCGCAGTACCGTCAAGAATATATGTATCTGAGAAATCGGTAACGCTTCGGGTTGTTCTTCCACACATCTGTACTAATGTTATTAGAGCCTTCATTTGATACCATCGAGGATTTCGATCTGCAATAGTCTTTATCCTCTTATCTCCTAAAGGTAAATACGGTGTTTTCATAATTACAGAAAATCTACCGAACTCATCTGATAAATCAGTACCAAAACCTAAACTCGGTGATATTATCACAGTCCCTTTAGTGCTCAATCTATGAGTATGCAATAGATATTCATTTGTTATTCCAGGCTCTCTTAATAAAAATCGTTTATCGTTTTTTATATGGTCTTGTAGAGCTTTAGTTATCTTAAATGTATGAGTATGAATAATGCCTTTATCATCTGGATATTTATCACATACTCTTTTAGCTATTTCAACTAATTTCGGTAATATCTTATCGAGATTTTTGTAGTTGAGTTTGAATTTATCGAGACAATATATGGGTGACTGTGACGGAGTAAATTCAGAATCAACTTCTATATACTCATACTCTGTAATACCTAGAGATTTTGCAAACATTGCATGATCAATGATAGTTGCCGACATCAATATGACATGATCGGCGTGCTTAAAAAAGTTTTGTGCCAGAATATTAACAAAGAGAGGAGTAAACTTTACTTTGTCGGCTTCTGGCTCAATAATAAACTCTGTAGAATACCAATTCTGTAAGATAAGAACTAGTTTCTCATACATGTTTCTGTATAGTCTTAGCGCCGTAATTGCACTTATTAGTTGTCGTTTATTCTTCTTGTTTTTTGCGAACACCTCTTGTAATGATTCCTGCTTTGCTTTTACTGCATCGACTAAATCACTTAACCATCTATAAGCTACTCCAGAATCATTTGTTAGTAGTTTTTTAATTCCCAGCTCACTAAGTTTAATCCGTTTATAATCAATAGTGCAAGAGTAGTGTTTTACTAATTCATCTTCTAACTCCGATGCTTCATCACAGACTATATATTCTCTTCGCTGCAATGTCTGTGGGAGTGTTAGAAATGAACTATAATTAAATACAGCAAAACGAGATTTCAGTGCATCACGACGAGCATTTAGAAACGGGCAGCGTTCTAATTGTTTGCATTTTTCCAATAAGGATGGTGTAATCATGCAAGGAGCAAGATCACACTCGAAGTCCTCATCGACGGCGCATATATAGTTCTGTTTACCCTTGAGAATGTTTGACCCAGGAAACATGTGATCGTATTGATTTTGTAGAGTCTTGCTTACTGTAAGTACCGCACATCCGAACTTTGGTAAATTTTGTAGGACATCTTCATTCTCGTAACCGTTACCAAATTTCTTTGAATACAATCGATGGCTATCTGCTAGTTGCACAAAAACCGGGTCAGGATAACGACTGCTATTTGCAATCGTTGCTGATATATGGCCTTTCCCAGCACCGGTAGGTGCTTGAACAATTATAAACTTCTTCTTTGGTAACGCTTTCTCAATATGAAGTATTATGTCCTCTTGAGATTTTCTTGGTATGAACCCATCTGGAAAGTTTGCTAATAATTTTGACATTATCCCTTTGCTTTATCAATACATTTACGTAAGCATTTCGTACAGAAAGAAAGATGATCAGTCGGCTTCGTTCCCTCTGATGTAATGACACATCGACGACCTATATAACCTCGACCGAAGCACGCCTTGCAGTATTTAGGAAAGGGCTTTTTTAGAGGTACTTGATATTCATCTAAGTTTTTTACTTCGTCTTCTTCGACGGTGTATGTTTGACCTGTCACCAATGAGAATATTAGCTTGAGGTTTTTGATAGTGCATGGTTGATCGTTCGTTGATACTTCTTCATTAATGTTTTTCATAATATCAATATTATAATATATCATTAAGATTTATCAAGATAAATTAAGAGTGGATCTTTAGGGTTAAAAGTAAATGTCGAACTATCGATACTTTGATTTCCGCCATTTGTTACTGTATCTAGTCGAGACATTAATTCAAATTCTTTAGTTCCTACTTGCTGAGAATTGATAGCAGCAATTATTTGTATTGCCCCTTCTTTTGAGATACTTTGATCGTCTTTGATAAAGTTAGTGACAACAGGTTCAATAGCTTCTTCTAGCTCTCTTATTAGTTTGTGATATTTTTCAAGTAGTTTCTTTCCGTCCGCATTAATACTATATGTTACTTCTTCACTTATAACTTTATTTGCTAGCCGTTCAAATAGGTTCATTATTTCTCCGTTACGATATCAATTTCCATTATAGTATCATGAAACCGACTTTTCTTATCTTTTACTAATTTCGAAATTAGCTGCAATGATTCTTTATCTCCGTGAACTAGTGTCGAGAAGCGGTAATCAAAAATAACTTTAGATTTCTTCTTATCCACAATAATATCAAATGGGATCGGTATCTCAAATCGTTCCCTCTTAGTTGATTTGATAATAAACTCTAAATAAAACCCACTTTGTTTAAATAGAAGGAACCGACCGGATCTCCATACTTTATTGTTAAAATGTATTTTAACTTTTTGCTGGAGCAATATTTTTAGTGGGGCCTCAATTGCTGTTTCAGGTAAAAAAATCATAATAGTATTTAGTGTATTATAAAATACATCCACCACATAAAAAAACAACAAAGGAACATCAGATTACCGATTCATAAATACTATCTTATCCTGCGGTGACATGTTCTCCAGAAATAAATTGAAATAAGCCCAGAATTCATCCGGGGGTCTTGTCGGCATTATGGTTATAACATCAACACTTTCACAAGGAATCATACGCCAGTCTTGCCAGAATATATCCCATGCGCAAACCAGATTCTTTTGAATCCATGGATATGGTGGCGGCATTACTGGCGGCTTGAAGTGAAGTGCTATTTGACCAGGAGCACTATTAAGCATAGTAAAATCATTCGAACAAAACATTCTTCTAGTAGGGCTCCATCCAAATTTTGTGCGCCTTCGAACGAATTTTAGTTCAACTACGCTTTGACGTAAAGCCTCTAATAGACTGCCTTGAGACATTCTCATTAGAACACCTCACTACCTACTTCAAATTCCTTATTCATATCCCCACGGTCCTTAGCTACCTTCATTCGGAGCTCCCATGGTGCTTCCAGTCGATTAGCTTGTATTGCTTTCTTGCCAGATTTATAGAATAGTTTTGTCTGCCCGGCACTCTTGTTAAGAGTCTCTATTCGCGCATACATTATATCCTCCCCTTCATAGTTCTTTCCAGGGATATAGAAACTGTACCCAATGTCCGGTATATTAAGTTTTACATATTTCCGCCTTGCTTCGCTCCATTTTGTCTTTGATCCTCTATCAACAGTTGCAACATACATAATACCATCAAAAGTGAACCCATGGTCCTCTTGTAGTTTTTTAATATTTTTTGCTGTTATAGGTGATAGTTTTGATATATCAAATGGAACTTTATAGAGTTTAAATTTATCTGGTTCAAACATAGTACCTTGTGGTATCGTATGATTTCCAAACTTAAAGGGTGGTATCCGTTCCGCATCGGATAGATCTAATGATACCGCTTCATATATAAATTGTTCGAATGTACGTTTCATATAGATATTTATACAAAAAAAGGCGCCATTTAGGCGCCTTTTTGAATAATTGAGTTTAAAGCTCTATTCGATCCAGCAAACTAGATAACTGCTATTTAACCATATGTAGTCTGTTCGTATTATTTCGTATTTCAGAGGCAAGAGGAACGATTTCATCCTCTATTTGTCCTTCCAATCCGCAGGCCTTCTCAGGGCACATTCGCACTATCGGTTGTAGTTTATCATGGGCTATCTCCATGAGTGACTCAAACTCTCTTACAATCTCGTTCAGATATATTAGCTGCTTCATTGTTTGGCCTTGACCTAGGTCTGCTCGTGCATCAACGCAATTTGCATCCTTGTTAATATTATTTTCCCTGTACATATTACTCCTTTGGTTCTACTACTGCAAATACTCTCGGTTCATTGAGAAATATTATCTTTTTGTTATCTTTAGTTACACCGGGTATTCCTTTATCACTAGGAATCATAATGCAATCTCCAACTTTAATATTCCCAGATACCCCCGGACCTGCTTTTATTACCTTTGCGACACGCCATAGATACTGTACCATATTCTTTTGTATCCATACTCCTCCACGCAGGACCTCCCCTTGATCGCTTTCATCTACGTATTCACACATCAGAATATCCCCTAACACGGAAACAATGTTCCAATCAGAAGGAATAGTATCTCTATTGCATGTCTCCAGATCCAATGGTGCTATACCATGAACCTCTTCCGGTAAATGTGCTTGCGCGGCTCTCGTTAAATTTTCAGTTTTCATCAGTGTTTATTTCTCTTTCAATTATATCAAGCAGTTTAGTTCCAACTTCTATCTTTTCCTCATCCGTTAACTTATTAAACCATTCAACTGGATGCTCATATCAGCCTAATTTTTCCAGGCTATGAAGAAAGACAATTATCGTTGCGTTAACTATTTCATCAAGAGTAGTAGTCTTCACGATATATTCAACCTCTTCTTCACATCTTTTAAATTAATGCCACCCCGTTCAATATATAATTTAATCTCTCTCCTCGAAAGCTCAAGGCTATCAGCAAGATGTGCAACTAAATCAGCATCTGGTGGCTTAGATCCACTTTTCTTGGTTTTTTTAAAATACCTAATTCTTTTATTGTTATCTCTAGGTATAACCGCAGTGAACAACTTATACCACATTTGTTTATCATCCATCGCGCGCCAAAGTATATTGCTCGATGCATTTAAAATCTTCGCGAACTGCGGTGAATACATTGATAGCCATCTCTGAGTCATGTAAGGAACGAACTCGCTCTCATCCTCAACATTACTTGAGAGCTTATTCTGTTTCTTTGAAATGATATCCGCAAGTTGTTCGAATATGTTCATATATTACATCGTCTTGCTGGCCATCCAATTACGAATCATATTATCATCGAATGTAGCCGGAAATGCACAATACTTGTGTGTATTAGCAGGCATTTTTTTGATGTTAACTTTATCTGTATCATTCAAAATAATCATAATCGGCTGTGATTCGCTTGAATATATCGTGTTCCCTATTTTTACTCTCATTGTTTTCCTTTTTTTCTTTTAGGTATATTTTCTTGTGGCTCTAGAATAATTACCTTCTTTAACTGTTCTCTACTCATCGACGGAGCATTTAAAACTGCTTCCCGTTTCTTTAAAATATCTAGTTTATCCTGACTGGCCATATTAGATTACTACCTTGCTTGTCGCAACAAACACATCTTGTGATGTTGCATAAAACGCTTGACATACCTTCTCCATAAATGCAGTACACGCCTGATCTTCCATATTCGTTGAATATGCAAATGCAGGTGCTTTCTTACCGGCAACGACATTAATACCGGTATGTCCAAGTATTGATCCGTTTTTCTCACCTACAATGCTTACACTAGCTTTACCTCGCTGCTGTATAACTCCACCTTGCTGAAATTCCTTGTTTACAAAGATATCATCACCTTCTATGTCTATTGGTGCTTGTATAAGGCTTCCTAATAAATCACCCATTATTGAGCATAGTAGTCTCTGAAAACATACACCGCCGTATAGATTTGTGAGAGGTAATTCGTAGCAGAAATTAATCATATCATCCGAATAGATATAATCCTTACTAATTAGATCTTCCAGATCAATCATAAATTCGGTTTCTACTATTGTAGGAGAGCGGAATGCGATAATGTTGCCAATCGGTAATACTTTATCTCTAAACACTTTATACGCAAACCGATTATGAATCATTGAACCGTCATAGTAATCAACACCAAATACTTCTTTTAACTTCTCTCTTGTTAATATCATTTGTTTCCTTTTATAATTTGTTTATAATGTCTGATCGTGCTTGTGAAATGGCTTTACCTAGAAGGTTTCGACCCCATCTATCTCTCTCGAGAATATTGGGATTATACTCACTCATTCCAATCCCCCAAATATTATCAGTTGGGGACGCTTCGACAAGCTCATATGGATCTGTCATTAGTAATAGTTCTCCCCATGTCGAGTTTTGAGAAAACTTATCAAAATTAATCTTAGTTACTGCGCCTAAAGCAACAGCTTCCCATTGTTGTACATCGAAGTTTTTAATCATTCTTCCTATAGCCTTTTGATTCCGTGGATGGTCTGTGTTCTTGATATGCTCGTAAGCTTCGTGATCATTGAATACTTTTGCTTTAAAGAGCATCATTGCTTGTTCGGCACAATTAACATCTTCGCCTACTAGATGAGAATGAAATCTACAATCTGCCCACTGTGAAAATATACCACCGTAGAAAAAGATAATCTTTTTATTAGGATATACTGTTGCACCTAATAGCTCACTATAATACTCCTTATCATCCATTATTCTCTTCCTCTCTCAATGCAACAATTTTCTCTTTTAGTTTCTGATTCTTCTTGATCATAATTAGCGAAGATGTAACCAGATTCGAACCTGATGCCTTTCCATTCTCATAGACTATTCTGCCACTAAAATATACATCTTCTCGGAACCAACTTCACCTAGGATTCATCAGCTCCTTCTTCTAATACCTTACTTACTTGTTCTCATATGCAAGAGGATCCACCGCACCATTTACCTTAAATGCAGTCAAACGCTCCATACACGCCGGGCATTTGCCGCAACTCGGCTCCACACCGTTGTAGCAAGTATATGAATCTTCGTAAACACTTATATCATGCTTTTCAAGAATACGCTTTACAGTTTCTTCTTTCTTTTCATTGATAAGAGGAGTTTCGATTCGAAGATCAACCTCACCCAAACAAACTAAAAACGCGTCATTTTCTGTTTTTGAAACGTTTGGCATATATTCACTGCCTTTTACTGGATTAGTACGACCGGCTTGAATAGCTGCTTCTAATAGTTTGAAGAAAGGTGCTCTACAATCACGATATGCTTCAAAGTCTTCCTTACACGCGCCATGTACAATTACATCACAATCATTCTCTTGTGCAAATGCTGCTGCAAACAAACAGAAAATAGCATTACGCTGCGGCACAACTGTACTTCTCTGATCTGCCATATCAGTAGTCACATCAATATTTGTATCAATAAGACTACAACCGCCAATCTGACTAATAGGTACATCAAGAACTACTCTCTTAATTCCTCTCTTATCACAAAACTTAAAAGCTGCGGCGTTTTCTTTATCAAAATGGCGTTGACCATAATGAAACCCAATACTTATAATATTTTCTGGTCCATACTTTTCTATATAATCCAACATAATTGCTGTTGAATCCATACCACCGCTATGCATTATTAGTTTCTTACTCATTTTATCTCCTTTTTATGTGATAGAAGTATATCGGAGAACTCGTTTTTGAGTATATCGGTTGACTTCTTGTTCATTAACATTGTAAACAATATCCTGCTTCTTCTAGTGGTTTACGATGATATCGAATAATATATTCGACTATAGATAGATTCATTCTTCCTTTAGTCTTTTTCATTACTTCGCCTGTTATGATACGAATGCATTCTGTTTCTATTCGAACAACGGGATTATTTTTAATGTACTCTTTCATTTTATTATCTATAAAATGTGAAAGAGCTATTAAATCACCATCTATATTCTCTTCATTCATGTCAATATATTAATATAGATCTCTTCAATTTCAAATATTTATCTACTTAAAAAGCGTATACGTACTTCCATTGACTGTCTTGAATCTTATTTTCTCAACATCTTCAGATACAATCTCTGTTATCTCTGTTGTACACCACCAATCCCTGGATGAAAACATCCCACCTGTAACTGTACCAATATATAATCCGTATCCTAGAAGTGATTCAGACTTTCCATCCCAACTATGCATTTTTTCATCAAGATGCGATGGTACTAAATTTAAGACAGATCCGTAATGTCCTTCACCATCTCTATCTCTAGCTAATCGTGCCATTGTTATCCTTGGTATACATTGCATCTACATCGGATACAAACTCCAGCATATATTGCCTTAATTCTTCTGTATCCCCTTCTTTGTCTATCTTAGATACCTCCTGCAGGCACTTATCTATATCATCTCGAATTTCTTTAGCTGTAAATGTTTTTACAGCGCATATACAGAATTTAGCAGTGTCGATATTTTCTGTATCCTCGTCTTGGGCTTCCCAGAAGGTATACCAATTTCCACTACCTCTACTACCCCATCTGCTATAACTCATTTATCTCCATTCAATTTTAACATATCCAACACCTTTTAATTTTAACTTAATGGCTGATATTATAGCCTTCCAGGCAGATTCACCTGCATATATTTGTCTATAACCAAAATCAATATCACTTGTATAGTACCACTCTAAAACTTCCCATGTATTACTCATTTACTCTCTACCAATTTATTTCGATACTTTATTTGCCCGCTTCTATCAATTCTCTTTTCGAGCTCATCTGTTAGTGCACCCATATTAAACACAGCGTCTCTCGACAATGTAATTGCATGAAGCCATACTTCTTTACCTGACGGACTTAACCGCTTAAAAATGTATACGTAGGTGTCTCCGCGTTTAGCACAAAATATTCGTACATTAGGACCTTTACATGCTATTCGCTCCGATCTAGTTGTACAATCCAATACATAATCAACCATTTGCTTTACACCTTCTGCAGATACCCCGGGATGTACTTTTATTCTTTTATTCATAATCTTCTCCTCATGCTTCATCATTTACGTAATAATATAATACATCACACGTATACGCAAGAGTAATATAAGATAAGCTAATTATATTAGTTTAGTTTGATATTTATAGTATAACTTTTGAATAATTATGATCACATATTCTATAATACCTACACCGATAATCACTACGGAGAACCAAAACTTAGCTAATATAAATGCAATAAAATATAAAACCAATCCAATAACATAAATACTTAAAAATGCCCATGAAATTTGATCGGCAGACTGTTGTCTGTATATTTTTAGTATTTGTATAAATACGGCTCCATTAAGAAGGCACGATGAGAGTGTAATTAGGAGATCAGATTCCATAACATTATGATAATATAAGCGATAAATAAATCAAATTTTACGTGAAGTATAATAAATATTTGTACATAGGAGAATACCATGGATTATAAAAGAGTTTTTACACGTATACTAACAGAGTCTCCGTACCCGGTCTCAACGATGGATCAAGGTATGGGAGATGGTCAACCACCAATGCCGAGCGACGAAGAGGCTTGGAATCAAAACAACAAGAATATTGTTGATAACGAAGAATTGAGCAATCAGTTTAGTGTCGAGGGTCTTCCTGTAAATGTTACCGAAAAGTATGTTTCCAAAATTGCTGATTGGCGTCAGAATATAGAGCAAGTAGCAGATAAGATGGAAGAGATCTATACCTTTGCAACTGAAAGCGCAGATAAACCTGGCGCGGGTGAGATTTTTTCGTCTATCGGAGGGTTGGTAGAAGGTATTATGACAGATTTTGGTACATTGAATGGTCAGCTAAGATCTCTCGGTAATAAGATTAAAGTTTCGATGAAGCGCGCTCAGGAGAAAGAGCAAGGAAGAAGATAACGATTCAATTTCTATATATAATTTGATTTCCTAGAGAGGCTTCATATAATATAATATATGGAGCTTCCTCTTAATTATATAATTGAAAAGATTTATACACACGGTGTCGGTCCTAAGTATAAAAAATACAGCAACACCTACAACTTCGGTTGTCCTATATGCAGAGAAGGTAATTCCCTACACCGAAAGCGTAGGGGGTTCTTTCTTGTAAACGATGGATACATTTGCTGTCATAACTGTCAGCGTACGTGGTCACCAGCTGAGTGGATCAAAGAAGCGGCCGGATTAACGTACAGCGAAATTCTACATGAAGCTGAAGAATACGACGACTGTATAGACGAAGTTATTCAGAGACACGGATGGAAAGAAGAGAAGCGAAGCAATCCTTATACTCTACCATATGATTGTATAAACTTAACAGATTCGATACAAGTTGAGTATTATAAAGACAATCCATATGTGGTATCTGCTTTGAACTATATACACCAACGAAGACTGGATGTTGCAATAAATAGACCGAAAGCTTATTACGTCAGCTTGAACGACAAGCTACACCGCAATCGACTAGTTATTCCTTTCTATGATGAGAAAGGTCAAATCGTTTTCTATCAGTCAAGAGCACTGAGTAGTCAAGATGAAAAGTTTGCTAGATATCTATCTAAAGTAGATGCACCTTTTTCGGTATTTGGTATTGAACGAATAAGAGTTAATTATGACTACATATTCTTGTTCGAAGGTCCTATCGATTCAATGTTTGTTATTAATGGTATAGGAATGGGTGGTCTATCATTGAATGATACACAAGAAAAGCAACTCGAAAAGTACCACTTCCATAAGAAGATATGGGTATTAGATAATCAGTTAGATAATGCAGATGTTGCAAAGAAGTATAGACAGCTTATTGAACATGGAGAATCAGTATTTGTATATCCTGAAAAGTTCAAAGAATTTAAGGATATAAATGATATTTGTACGGCATATAGACTAGATCAAATCTCACCGAAATTCTTTATTGATAACTCATTTACTGGTATGCAAGCACTCCTGCAGCTCGGTATATAAAAATTACTTCTTTTTTGGTGGCTGACGCTCGGTATTTTTATTACCTTTACCTTTGCCGGATCCGTCTAGTTTTCTCTTACCGCCACAAGATCCTCGTCTTTCATGTAATATACTCTTCTCTATTTCAGTACTTACTGCTTCGAGTAAGGTATCAAACATAACTAACGAAACCGATTCATTTTTAGTTTTTTTGTCTTTGGTAGACTTACTTTTTGTCCAGCCGCCACCTTTTTTGCGCTTTATACCTGTTGAGTCAGAACAAATAGCGTAGGCTGCGGATTCATCCTTGCCTTGTTTTTTCACTTTCTTTACACAACTGTCTAGTTTTTTCGGCATATATTACCTCTCTTTACTTGCATCTTTAGATCTTTTCGGCATTTGTGTTGCTTGTTTATTCTTTTTATGAGGTCTACCACACTTCTCGGTGATTTCAAATTTAAGCGCTTTCAGAAACTTCTCCTCGAAATTACGAATAGGTTCTTGCTTATCTTCGTCAATAACCATAAATCTATCAATTTCGTTTTGTAGTGCTTGTTGAAATTCTTCACTAAGCTGAATTTGCTTAGGGTATCGAGACACGTATGTTGTCTTCATTGTAAGTATAGTTTCACATAATTTTTCATAGTTTGCCATAAAATCTCCTAGAGTTGTACTTTTGCGTTTTGATTACCTAAATTAGCTAGACCGCCAACTAGCTTTTTAAAGTAATGAGGTATTGCTCCACCTCGTTGAACCATATTCTCGTAATCCTGTGGTAGTAGGTATACTAATAGTCCAGGCTTTAAAAAGTATTCAATCATAATGTTATGAAAAGATTTTGCCTGCTCCGGTGATACACGTAGCAGCGTCTCTCCTTCACCTTTAAAGCGAACCCCTATTCTTTGTGGTGCAGAATAAATTTCACCTCCTCTTTGTGTTCTCATAGCTTGTCTATAAGAAGCGCTACCTTTTGGAGTTGTACCTTCTGCTTCATGGATTACGCTCTCGTTGTATTCCATTTCTTGGTCGTAATTAAATCCGTGGGTTTTGTATACAGGTTCATCTGGCTCATTTTTAATTTCACTGGATGTTACATATTTTTCAAGTATCTGATACGGGGAAACACCCGCATTATCACGAGCAGCAACTGTAATTCTATTTTCGATTACATTTACAAAGCACGGGAAGTCGTTAATCTCCACAGTATCCCTATTATTAGTTAACGTAAATGGCTGACAGTTTAATGTTTTTCGTACATTAATGTCATCAAATATGCCCATTCCTGTTTCCGGGTCATAGTATATATCCTTTATATCATTTACAAAATTCGGAATATTCTGATAAAATTTATTGGCTGCGGCTTTTTGATCAGGCCCTACATATCCAGCATCTAAAATAGCACTTTGTGATTTTAAAAATTTATTGACTCTCGACCAAACGTTATTAGGATTTGTATCTTTCTGAGTTCTACCAGGAGTGAACCATTCTTCAAACTCCGCTTGTATAGCTTCGAGGAACTGTCTCATAGAATCTTTTCGAAGTTTTACAGCCTGCTCTTCTGATATTTTTAACCCATTTCTACGAAATATTTCAGCTATTTCTTTTGCACGGGCAATACGATTTTGTGAATTGAGTTGAGGAGCAAGTTCAGTTTTTTGCTCTTTTATTATATCTTTAACAATATCATTGAAAACGGATTCCGGTACATCCATCATACCTGCTGGTCTATTAGATTGAGGTATATCTGGCGCGTATCTAATTCTTTTTTCACCTTCTTTTGGAGGTGTTGATACATCCATTTGCGGTATATTTTGAGCCGGTTGAAGTGCTTCTCCAGACCTACGCATTTGATCACATGCTTCATGGAATTTATCCAATGCTTCTTCATCATCCAGATTTCTCCAAGCGCCGAAACGATTTAAATAGTAGTATTTTCTATTCTGAAAGTCCCAACTACTTAGATTAAATGGAGTACGCGGTAGATTAATCTGCCGATTCCAGTATTTTACTTTATCACCAAATGTACTAACTTGCTGAGGTGTGGGTGGCATTTCAGTGGAAGCCGGCACACCTCCAGTAGGAATCGAAGGCGGTGCTGCTTCTTTTAGCTGTTGAGCTTTTTCACCGAATGTCTTTATTTCCACCATTGTCTTTCTTCATCCTCGTCGTCCTCATCTCTGCGCTTACGAGGCCTACCATCTTCATCTTCATCTTCTTCATCACCAGGTAGTATATCTTCATCTTCGCTTTTCCATGAGAGCGGCCTATCTGGGATGTCAAATTCCTCATCTTCTGCGTCAATATCCGTTGGATTAATAGATCCTTCTTCTTCGTCTGGTATAATATCGTCCTCTTCGTCGTCCATGTCAGAGCTTGGTTCAGGTATAATAGGCTCATCCAGGTCTATCTCTCCTTCGTCACCTATATCCGGATCAATTTCTTCTCCAGATTCAACTGCCGAAGCCAGTGCATCTTTTCTTGCGCGTGCCGCGTATATTTGTTCTGCATCAGAATCACGCTGCTCGGCATATTCAGGGGCCGTTTTTAATGCTCCGGTTTCTGGATCTCTCTCGATTTGACCTGTTTTGATCTTATTCTTAATCAATTCACGTACAGAGTTCTGGTCATATGAATCTTTGACTGCAGGATCTCTTAAAATATCTCGAACAGTTGACCCGTTATCTGCGTGTTTCATTATTATGTGTTGCAGATCTTCATCAAGCATTGCATCTAAATGTTGAACCATTTGTTCAAATCGCTTTTGTAGCTCATTTGCGGATATTGGTTCAGGTATAGTACCCATTTTATTTACTACGCCTCGTGGCGGCTTGATAGGTTTCGTGGCATTTGCAGGAGTTCCATTAGCTGGCATGCCTGGGGATACAAAAACGCTCTTGGCGTTCGGTGTTCTACCAGTCGGTGGTAACAGAAGATTTCCGATAACACGGACAGTATAGCCTGTGTTCGCTTTGTCTGGTTTTCCCCAGTCCAATACTTTTGTCTGGTAGTCTTCTACCATTTTCTGTATATCTTTAGTTAACTTTTCTAGTGAAACTGGCTTATTTTTATATCTACGAATAAGTTGATTAGCAATCCAGTTTAAAGCACGAATCTGACGACGAATACTTTGTGGATCCCCGGGTGATAAGCCTAGCTTTTCTTCAGCTTTTTGTGCGATGTATAATTTAGTTCCTTTTGATGGGTCACTTGGATCACGTAAGACGTCATCAGGTGTAAAGACTGGAGAGGCGTTGCCGAGTATTAGATCAGCGAATTTCGTTCCCTTTGCAGTACCTTCATTCAGAACAATCTTACACATTTTATTAAACGTCATTGACATATTAGTTCTCCTTTAGTAGTTATTACTTATTTCTTTAAATATTTATGATTACCCATCTTCAAAACCGCTTAACAACCGATATTATCTTATACCGAACACTTCACGAGCAAGAGCTTTTCCAGTTTCATCAAGTTTATTTGGATCGAGAAGAGTGTCCTCCTCGCCGTATATGTTCCCTTTGTCGTTAATATAGAACTGCGCAAGCTTTATTCGCTCCTCCGGAGAGCCGAAAATTTCAATTATAGCCGGGCAACCTAAGTCGTTGTCAAACGGAAAATACACTTTTGAGTGTTTATTATATGCATCCATTAACGATTTAAACAATATGTCTACTTCATTACGAAAGACAGGATCAATACTTCGTTGAGGTGCTTCTTCGATATTAACTGGTGAGTGTTTAGTGATAGGGCAAAATAGGATAATATCAAAAAAGACTAATGTCTCTCTTGCGATATTAATTGACTCTTTTACGAATGAATCAGATACTTTACCTTTTGCATTGAGCCACATACTATAGACGATGTTGTCTAATACACATCGATTAAAAATTATATGATCTCCTTTTGCAGTTGTTACTTCATCTACTAACGCATCTAGAATCGCCCGCTGAGATGCTTCGGTACCGCTTTCGTTGATCGATAAATTTTCTTCATTAATGGTATCTCTGTATGTCCTGATAGGGGATTTATACATCGGCCACTGTTTTTTAAAATCTTCTATAAACGTTGTTTTTCCTATACATTGTGTTCCAATTACTGCTATTTTCATATTACTCCTTAAATTGTTTTTCTAAATAATTACTTATATTGAATCCTAGCTTTTCTACGGTGTTCCGAACATAATCAACCGATCCTCATAGTAATCTTTAAAAGTTTCTATTGCATGTTTGTTACATAAATCATACTCATCAACTAATATATGTTTTGGAATATGAAGCGGTGCGAAATCTTCAAATAATACACCGAACTTTATAATATTTGTATTATTTGTTGGTATATTTATCCGGTGTATTCTGTATTTTATGTGATCTATCATACCTAAATTGCAACCTAATATCCATATCGGAGTATCACCGAACATAGTATACATATCAACTAAGCTAACTAATTGATATGTTTTACCAGCTCTTCTAGGTAAATTATAAATCTTCATTTACAAAATTTGTTCTTCAACTCTTCATACCGCTTATACCCGAGGGTGTACTCTAAAAGAGTAAGCCTAATAGTTCCAACATATCCCGAATCAAGCGTTACTAATATATTACATACATTCTTAACTTCGTTTTTTACCGCATTTATTGATAGTCCTGTCGGATTGATAGTCAAAAGCTGCTCTAGATAAAATTCGAATGCTTCTTTTGACTTTTTGATTATATTTTCAATAGTATAGCCACTTTCTTTCATAGCATCTTGACTTATTATATCTAGTATAGAAGCTTCAGATACCGAATCCAGACCTTCAGCTACCTCTAAAACCTTCTGTTCCTGTTTATCGGTATTGATTAATATATCAGCTCCATTAAAAACTTGCTCCACAAGAGTCTTAAATAGTTGTTTACGTTGGTTCTTCATAGCATCAGAGCCTGCCCATTCTTCAGCACGCACAGCACCAAAGCCATCCATATCTACTACTTTAATTTTTATACCGTTTAATCGATTCTCCAATATTATACCTTCTATTTGTTCTGCTCCTAAATGAGATGGAATCTTATAAAAGCTATCGATAAATCTCTTCTTCCATTGTTGCAACATATCTTTATAATGTTCTACAGCTTTAGCTTTGCACTCTAAGGAAGCAGCGTCTCGCTTACGAGATAGTAGGCTCTCCTCTCTATCTACCATAAATTCATATAGAGCTTTTACAAACTCCTTGACCTCTAAATACTGTGCGTTATTTTGCTTACTAAAAACTCTCCAATCATCACAGAAGGCTTTTGAAATCTCATAATGAATTTGTTCATCAGTATCATCAAAAATAAACAATGCACCCGGACCAATCACCACTGGATTGTATCTTATAATATTCGGTTTCGGAATAGGTACAAGCTCTCCGAATAATTGTTCAATCCCATATTTATTAAAAATTGAAACTAATTTTACTTCATGTTTAATAACAACATCAAGAAATCTTGCAAACTCGTTCATCAATGAAGTTTCAAATTTCTCTGCTAAGTTACGAAATATCTTTGGATCTCTAGTCGGCTCTGCTTTCTTTGTTTTTATATATATTTGGCCATTAATGAGACAAATAGACACATTTGCACCATCAATCTTCTCAGAAGCAGAGTAATGAGTACTACCCAGATTACTACAAAATTTCATTGCAACGGAATAAGGTAACTGATCAATGTGATAAATACTAGTCATTCGTTCTATCATATTCTACTCCTTCAAAATACGGTTTCATAAACTCAACAGTGAGATCCGCTTCTTCATTTGATAATTGACCACCAGCAGTTGCGGTCGGTCTTTTTCGATTAAGAGTCTTGATTACTTGATCCCAAATAGCTTGTCGGCGTGGTTGATCAAAATTCTTGATATATTCGAGCATATGACACGAATGATACATTCGCCACCCTTCATCTACTCCGATTATTCTTGCTATTTTACTTAGAGGTTCTGACTCTAGGTAACCATCGTTAAAATTAGACTGATACATCACAGCGTAATATGACTGATCAATATGATCATCATCCGGAAATATATCTGCACCTTCCACATTGAAAGCAGTTTTTAGCTCTTTACCGTTCTTATCTATTTTACGATAGACTGCAATTAATTTCAGATATTCATGACCTAGTGACCATCTAATATCTTCTAGCAATAACACTTCACCTTCTTTTGCTTTACATACCTTATAGACGAGACCTTTGTTTTCTTTTAGATCTTGTTGAAATCTCGTCTTTGTATCAATATCTACAGGCTGGGTCTTTGTGATGGATGTAGATAATATATCCCTGAGTAGTCCTTTGATTCCCATTGATAGATCTATCCAACTACTAAATTGATTGTATTCTTTCTGTATTCTATCATGCTTTACATCGACAAAGTCAATTTGAATAACTCGGCTTGGATACCAATAATTACTAATACATGCAACATTCACTTCATATGATCCGCATAATTTATATGCTATTTCTTTAGGATAATAGTTCTTTAAACACTCACCTACCTCTTTCGGTGTACCTATCATCTCTACGTCAACATCGACATCACCAAACGACTGTTTTTTTGCCAGAGCTTTTTCATATATAGCCCGTGTTTCTAGCTGTGTCGGCTGATCAAATCCACCTAATTCATGTGCAATCAGTCTTGTGGATCCGAGAGTAAATTTCGGATCTCTACCAGTAATCAGCCCCTCTTTCCTTAGTATTGATATAAACATATCAATTGTACCTTTAATATGTTCTAGAGTGTCTGGATCTCTATCAATGCGACCAACTTCAATACATTCATCGGTTAGTGTTTCTAATTCTGACAACATACTTGATGCTGCTGCTTTAACATGAACTGTCATTTAATACTCCAAATATATTTCTACTCCAACAGGACTCTGGCCACCAAGGCTCAAATTCGTTCTTAATTCGAAAGATACTTGAGTGTATATGATCTCAAAAGCATTTGCAATAGAAATATTATTATCCGGTAAATGAATAATCAGTGATGATTTAGTTTTGTCATTTATAAAGTGAATATCAGTAAATTTATTATCTAACCAATAGCATAGCGTATGTATCGTTATCATCAATCGTTCCAGTGTATCTCTGTGACGCAACTCATCCACTGTATGATAGAAGAAGAATTGATATATACCGTCTAGTAGTTGCTCTTGCTGGTGAGCAGATAGTTTGTGATTTCTACACTCAAAGAATCCATCTAATAATTGCTTTGTTGTTAGTTTTATACAATCTGATAAAAAGAATCCTTTTACTGCTTGCGGAAAGGTAAACCTCTTATCTTTAGATACTTTATATGTTTGAAAGTTCGTTTGTTTAAGTTGTTGCGTTTTTTCATATAACCTCTTCAGCATTTTTAATTCACTTATATTAATCCCTGTACCAGTACCTGTTATCGGTACTTCGTTACCTCCTATATTCCAGACGAATCGTTTAATAATGCGTAAGTTGTCTAGTGCTCTCTGTGTTGCAATCTTGATAGGTTTACCGTTTGTCTCTCTCTGGTATATTTCATTTGTAATTCTATATGCTACTAACTTAATTCGATCTCTTATATTACTTCTCTTCTGTCTATACATCGCCCATACTTTGTCTTTTTCATCAGATTCCGTCTTCTTGTCGATGTCATACATTATAATGCGCTGAAATTCTCCGCAATCCATATCAAGTATACTTGATAATCTCTTAGGAGCATGCTCTGCAAAATATTGCGATCCAACTTTCCCGTTACATCCCTTTATTTCAATCTCACGAGAGTTATCAGGTAATTTTAGATCACCTACATTTGCCTTCATTGCTCCTGTTAGTAACGTCAGACAAACTTCCCCGCTTCCTATATTATTTCCACCTAATGAAAATTTAATATTCCATGTAGCATCAATAAAGAGATTAATATCTTTAGTTAAATCTTCATAGAAATATAATGTTATTTGTTTACACAAAAACTCTCTTAGATCAAAAATACCATTCTTATTAATTAACCTTTTATACACAGTGGTAAAGTATTGAGGATCCTTCAACTGTGCTCTTATAATTTTATCCAGGATAAGTACAGGAATTCTAGAATTTACTAATTTGTTATACACAATTCCTATCGGACCAGTATCTGTATGCACAGAAATTGTATTCAGATATTCTTTTATATCTTTAACAGCACTTGGTACAATGATCCAGCCGCTGTTATATAGTAAGTGCTTAAGATTAGTATCGAGGTCGTGTGCTTGCTTTAAGCGAATATGCCGCTTCAGGAGACCATAGTAGTCTTCATCTACTTTACCAATGAATTCTTGGTCTTCTTGAAGTCTTTTGCCGTAAATAGAAATAGGGAAATCTTGCATCTCATTAAGATATGCAAGATTTCTGGGAATTCAAGTGTATATTTTTGAATATTAGTCGACGCCAGGTCCAGCCGGACCTGCCATTCCGGTGCCACCTCCAGCGGTATTAGGCTCTTGTCTTTGTGTACTAATAACATCTTTAAGTGTTCCGTGTAATTGCTGGAAAGTCTGCTTTAATTCGTCTTTAACATCCAATACTAATTGTAACCGTTCATATAGATTCGAATAAAAGCGCTTGAATCCTTCTTTATCTTTAATTTTTACAGCCCCAACACCGAACGTATCAATCCAATCAGAAAACATCTCAGGGGAAACACCTTCTTCTGGATCAACCAACATACCTAGAGTCTCCTCTGTATATGCAATCGGATCGGCTTCCTTCTTTACTTCATTTCCCATATCCTCTTCCGGTGGTGCACCACCTTCGCCTCCCATTCCAGGCAATGCACTACCTTCACCGCCACCCATATCCATTGGAGGTTCTCCGCCTCCCATATCCATCGGTGGAGTGTTTGGATCCTGTTCTAATAGAATCTCAGCGGCTTCTTTTATTAGCTGTTCAAAATTACTCATTATCTGCTCCTATTCGCTGCAGCTGTTGTTGCTTGTGCTGGCTGTGTGTTGGTTGCAGTAGCACCTGGAGTTGCTTGACCTTGTGGTGTACTTGTCGTAGTACTTTGAGCTTGCTGCTGACCTTGCTGTTGTGCTTGTGGATTATAAACGAACCCTTGTTGTGGATCGTATCCGAGATTTGTAAAAAACTCATTCATACCCGGGACATTACCTGCATTTTTAATAGCTGTGTTCAGTACTTGAGCTGCTTGTTGGCCATTCTTCATTGGCATTTGTTGTAATGCCTTTGTCAGAAAAGATTCAGGTCCTTGTTGTTCTGTCGACTGAGCTTGCTGTTGACCAGGTTGTGGTTGTTGTTGCTGACCTGGTTGTACCTGCTGTTGACCAGGCTGTCCTGGTTGCTGTCCTGGTTGCTGTCCTGGTTGCACCTGTTGCACAGGTGCTTCTCCTAAAATCTCTATAGACTTCTGTCTTAATAGTTCTTCGAATTTACTCATTATTTGCTCCTTTGAAATATTTATTGTGATCCGTATAAAAGTTTTCTAAACTCAGATGATATATAGTATGTATTTGTTAGATATGTCAATCCATTCTTCTTTGAAAATTGTTTTAGCTTCTTTGTTGTTATCGGTTTAATCGAGTGTGTACTTACTAACATTGACATAATATTTAAAGTATCAATAGTCTCGCCTATAAGTTCATCTAAGTTAACGACATCGTCACTACAAAAAATTGGAAATGGTAAATGTTCTTTTAAGTTCTTGAAAGATGTATATACAAACTGTGTTATATCTTTACGATCAATAAAATTCCATATTTCATAGTTATTTAAACTAAATGTAGGATCAACCAATAATATCTTATTCTTATTTAAAATAGTCCGCATATAATCACAAGTCTCTTTAATTAAATAATGCAAAAAATATCGCTTGCAATCCGGATTAAATGATATATAATTATTATTAGTAGTAGTAAGGCGAGTACTGTTTAGTGTTAATAGCTGGACTGATTCAAATATCTTATCAAATTTTACTACAGTTATATCAAATTCATTGAATCTACGAAAGTTGTTCATTAATTATACATTCAGTAAACATCTGCTCAACATCTATTACATTAAATCCGAGACTTATCGCCTCTGACATAATATATTTATAATCATTTACAAGATTTGCAATCTTGCTTTTAATCATAACTTCTTTCTCATACTCTTCGGATACAAATTCCTTATCATACGAGAGATTAGCCATCATCTCCACGACTATACTTGCGTTAAGCATCTCTAGCTTACCTTCAGATAAAAATCTCCGAAGCTTAAAAACATATACATCAAGAGGAGTTAGAGCCGTTTTTTCATCCAATGTCTCTGGTATTTTCACTCTTCTACCTGTTTCATCAACTAAACCTAATTTAAAAGCCGGTGTTTCTATAATCGGTTCATTCAACCTAGTTATAAACAAAGCCGTTGAAAAATTACGATGAATATTCTCCTTAGTTAACATATTAAACTCTACACCATGAACGTGCGTTTTTCCGAATGGATTATATAAACAACCAGGACCAAACGTAGATATTCCGCAATAAATACACCGTTTTGGATCATCCACGTGAACATGAACCCTATGAGGTGAATATGGGCATCCTTTGCCGTATGTACCTGTATTACAATACATACACTTACTCTGCTTATCTGTACCTAAAACTAATGACATTATTTCTCCTAAAAAATATCCAATCTAAAACTAAAAATATCTACTATCGCCGTCGATATAACATCTGGTATCTGTTTATATTTAACAGGGTCCGGAATACCACATTCTATAAGTATCTTACTGTTATGTCTATCCAACGACTGACCTATAAATTCATCATATACTTCCACACGCTCTATAAGTGCTCGTAATTGCCTTAATGTTGCAGCTGGAATCTCAAACATAATAGTATTACTATCCAGAGCGAAATGTGATATAAAAGAACTAATAGAAACTACCATATCAGAATAAGGAATATCTACTCCAGCTGTGTACTTTTCGCCGCGCTCCATGTAGTCATACGCGTTCTTAAAAGCATCATAGAATTGTTCTTTGAATATCCCAAATTCATCCATTTATTCTAAACTCCTTAGGGGCCTTTCCAACTCGTAAATTTATAATACCGTTGTAGTATTTATCTGATAATAGTACATCTCTCTCAAACTGCAACTTAGCCTCGAAATAAGATAACTCCCACTTACAACTACATAACCTCAGTATAGTAAAAACGAAATTATGCTTACCATCTTGCTCTATCTCTTCATTTAATATATTGCAACTACCGGTGTACGACTTCCAATCAGTTTCAACTATCTTATGTCTTTTATTCTTTCTGCCCTTTAGAGGAGCCATCTTACGAATCGTAGACATTTGCTTCTTACCGATATATTTTTGCCCGGTTCGGAGACTCTCTATCTCATAGATAAATCCGTAAGTACCAACTGGTACATCTATATCACACAACCAGTGACCGCAATCTGTTACTTTTTCTTCCATTTTTTCTTTAATCGCTCTTCCATTTCTTCGAGAGCTGTATAATAATCAGGAAATTCGAAAAGATGGTCATGCGCTATCTCCATTGCAATATCCTTATCGTTTGTGTGTTCCATTTCGACTTTTACACCCATCTCCATCTGCTTATCTATTTCTTCTTTTGAGACTCCGTGTCTATCGGCTATATCTTGATGAGACGTTCCATCTCCAAGACCTCCCTTTACTTTGTCTTTATGAGGCATTTTACTTCCGTCACCCTCTTTCTTCTTCATATATCGTTCAAATATTACTTCATTCTCATTCATTTCTTCTCCTAAACCGCCGTCATGCTACCTGTACGATTCATCTGCTGACCTTGTCGCATAACTGGCCCTTGAACTTCAGGTGCATCCTCGTATTCATCGTAATAGTATTCGTCTTCATCGAGATGCTGCATAGCTATCTTTCTCGCGAGATCCGGACTTGGTGTAGTTTGCAACTCAATCTTAGTACCTTTAAGAAGAGCTGATTGATTGTAATCTTCTGGTCTCTTCTTAGGGGTCTTAATGATTGATAAATAATTACCGGATAATATATTTTCTACTATTCTGTCGTATTTCATTAAAAAACTCCTACTCCCATTTTTATCAATTGCAGTGTCTCAGCTATTTCATCGAACTCTGACGCTTGAGTCGATTGCACCAATATACAATCAGTAATACTTACTCCATGCTTTTTTAACCAATGCTCGTAATCGTAGTATACCGGTACAACACCTTCATCTCTCTTAATTGGAGCCCATGCTCCCATGTCTCTTAGTCGGTCTATATACTCCTCATTAGCGTCTCTATTCGGAACTTCAATCACTATCCATCGAGAGGCTGGACGATACTCATACTCTCGCTCAAGACAGGCGAACATCCTAAACTTAGACACAGTTTCAAAAGGTCTCGAATCAACGCCAACTGACTTTCCATAAAATAATCTACCGTGGCCCTCCAAAAACATCTGTCGGGTAACTTCTATTCCCTTCTCAATATCAGAAAGTATGACGTCCGCATCTACTATGTCGAAATCGCTCATCTCCCCTAACAGACAAAAAACATTTTCTTTAAAGCATGCATCAGTCATTACAGAAGAAAGCTCGGAGATAACATCCTGCAGCTCTTCATCGTATCCTCTAGTTTCGAACATACAATCAACCTGATTGAACGGCATTTCCGCTCTACTTAATACCCGTGACACAAGATCTTGATATTCTTCATTGACGAATATTACACAATCTAAAACTATTTCAGGTTCAGTATCTACATCCTCTGCAAACGCTCTACGGTATAGTGCGAATTTCTTTCTCTTCTTTTTGGTTTTTGATTTTGATTTAGCTCTCTTCCGAGGATTAGCTTCTAATCCATATACATTCCGTGCATCCCCTGGCGCAAACCAATCTCCAGCTTGAAATGCTCCGCCATGTGTACCTATAGGGGTATTTGAGCCTCCCCATATTCCTCCATACGACGTTGTGGTTTCTTGTAAAACTTTCTTTAAGCCTTGTATATAATTCATAGTCTGCCCTTTTTAATATATTTCTTACTATACCGAGTGGATTTATATCAATAAGTATTTATCCTATTTATTGAGGTATAAACATGGAAGAAGTATCTTTATTTGAGAAATATCACGCGGAACTTACAGAAGATCTTGAGCTAGACGACTTTACATTAAAAGACAAGCAGATGAAACTCCCGACCATTAAGCATAAATGGGTTGGGCGGCTCATACAGCAGCGCTATGAGAAGGATCGACTAGAACAAGCAAGAAAAAGAGCCATCAGTAAATTGATAGGTAAATTTCGCTCGGAGTCCGTTGTAGCAGTATCTGACAGAACATTAGCGCTGCAAGCAGAGGAACATGAGCTAGTTCAAACAATTGACGAGCGAATTAGAAATTGTGCGAATATCATACTATATCTTGAGAAATGTGAAAAAGTATTATCACAAACAGGGTTTGATATTAAGAATATCATCGACATCCGAAAACTTGAGTTAACTTAATGCCACGAGTAATATTAGATTGGGATAAAAGCTACAAACGGGGTATTATAATCTCAGACTTTCTAGATGATATACGCAGCGCTTTCTCAATACCTAATAAAGCTAAAGCTATTCTAACTCGGAAATACGGTGAGTCTAGATTCATTCCTCATCGTAATCACGTTATATCAACTACCGGTAGATTTGATCGAGGACTCTTTTTTGATATACTAAGATACTTAAAAACATCGCCACTAGAATATGAAATAACTATTACAGATAAACTAAAAGAGCATGTATTATGCGGAGTCGATGCGACCGACTTCGACCTGCCTAAACTTAATATCGAGAAGGTTCGTAACTTCCAGGTGTCTGGTGTATATAACGGATTGAAGTATGGACATGGTATTTTTCTAATCGGTACAGGTGGAGGAAAAACTCTGTTGATGGCTCTATTAGATAGATCGTTTCGTACAATTAAAGAAAATAAAGGTGTAACGTTTATTGCTTTACCTGCGCAACTTATCGAGCAAACTTACAAAGACTTTATAGAATACGGTATTCCTGTGGAAGATATTAGTCAATGGGGTAATAAACATCAATTCGACAAAAAACCTATCATCATTGCATCATACAAAACTCTACATGCAAAATTCGGATCTATAAAACATACACGACCGAAGAAAAGCAATCAATTCGAAACAACTGACGAATACTCGCAATACCTGAAGGACTTTAAAGAAACAGGAAAAGCACGAGAGAAAGTCTGGAATGCTGAAAAAAAGAGACTTCTAAAAGAACTCGAGAGCGTTGATCTACTATTATTTGATGAAGTGCATTTCCTGCGAGATAAAAACAAACTCAATAAAATTATAGGATTGTTTGATATAAAACATAAATTTGGCTTTACTGGTACTCTTCCAGAAGATCAAGTAGATAAATGGAATGTAATAGGCAAAATAGGTCCGATTATCGAAAATGTTACTTCATATGATCTCCGTCAAATGAAGCATCTAACTAATGTAAAAGCACAAATATTAAAACTTACATATAAAGATCCACCGAATTTTAAAGATGAAGTTGAAGAGATGAAGTTGATGGGTATAACTGTTCAACCCGGAGAAGCATATCTAAGAGAGCGTGACTGGATATATAAACACTCATTTAGAAACAAAGTTATAACTCATCTATGTAATAGATTTAAGAATAATTCATTAATAATGGTTAATAAGCTTGATCACGGCGAACTACTTTACAATACACTAAGTAAGGCTCTACCAGATAAGACAGTATATTGGGTACGAGGAGAGGTTCAAATGAGTGACCGCGAAAAAATACGTGAATTAATGGAGAAAGATAATAATATAATATGTGTTGTGATGTCTAAGGTATTTTCCACTGGCATTAATATAAAGAACATACATTATATTGTATTCGTGCAAGATGGTAAAGCAAAAGTCACGCTAGTACAAAGTATTGGTCGTGGGTTACGGTTGAATGATAATAAAGAATTGCTTGTTATTATTGATATTGCTGACGATTTACCGTACGGCAACGATCACCTCAGTAAGAGGTTAAAGAGATATGAATCAGAAAGAATTGAATATGAAGTCAGAAGTATTAACGAATCATAATTTACTAATAAAAGGGAGACCAGTAGATGATTTTAAATGGCATAACATAGTAGAAGAATTATTTATTCCTGCGAAACTAGCGTTTAGAGTAACTACTACGGATAGTATAACGGCAAAGAAAATGATATGGTCGTTCGGCGATGGAACAAAAGACCAGGCTATAACCAACAGGAAGGGTGAGCCTATAGAACAAGAAGTTACGCACTATTTTCGTACACAGAACATCGAAAACAACGAAACATTAACAGTCGTTGCATCAGTCTTCACAGATGATAAAATCTATGTAACACCATTTTACATTATCAAAGACGTCCAACACAGAACAACAACAAACTATGTAGAACCTGAAGTATTAAAAGAACAAATATCTGTTTTTTATAAGACAGGTTACATGACAGATGAACTCGCATTATCAGTAAACGAAATTGCAAAGCGGTTGTCTTACGCGCCTAACTTTATTAACTATACATATCGTGAGGAGATGGTAGGAGATGCCCTGATAAAAATGATCAAAGCTCTTAGAGAGCACAAATTCGATCCTGAGAAGGGTAACCCATTTTCATATTTTACAAAAATAGCATTCCATGCATTCTGCAAACGAATAAAAGGGGAGAAGAAACATAGACAAACGATTTTGGATTATCAAAACGAAGTGTATGAGACCTTAATCGGAGAGGGTATTATATCCGATAGTGATTCAACGGAAAATAATAGTGAAATTTAACAAAGAACAAATCGCCTGCTTTAGTGATATTCATATTGGTGTGCATCAAGCAAGCTCAATGTGGCATACTATATCACTTAATTACGCCAGATGGTTACGCGATGTACTAAAAGAGAGAGGCATAAAAGATATAGTTATACCTGGCGATGTACTTGATGATCGTAATGAAATAGCAGTAACAACTCTACATTATTTACCGCAATTCTTCAGAATATTTGAAGAGTTTAATATTATCATTGTTGTTGGTAATCACGATTGTTACTACAGTAAAAGATCCGATGTACATTCACTAGAAACTCTTGATGAATGGCCGAATATTACCGTAATCGACTCCTTGACAACAGTTACACTCCACGAGAAGGTAATTTCGTTCTGTCCATGGCATACCCCTATAGAAGATATACCCCAGAGTGACATCATCTTTGGTCATTTCGACATTCAGTCATTCAAAATGGCAGGGTATAAAGTAAACGAGCACGGTGTTCGATCTGCTGATCTATTGAATAAAGCTAGTTTAATAGTAACTGGACATTACCACCTAACACAAGATCGCGTGTATAAGAACGGTAAAATTTTGTATCTTGGATCTCCTTATCAGCTAAACTGGGGCGAAGCAGAAACACCAAAAGGAGTCTATATCATTGATATAGATACAAACGACACATCATTCATAACAAATGATGTTTCACCTAAGCATAAGAAGATATTACTATCTGAACTATTAGCAATCGGCAAACTTACCAAAGAAATACAAGATGAGTTTAATGGTAATATTATTAAGTTTGTTGTTGATGTTGATGCAAGCCAGCGTACAATTGATGAGTTAGTAAAGAAGTTTTATCTTCTCAAGCCGTTGGAACTAAAAATAGAGTATGAGTATACTCAACGATTTGATTTAGAAGACCACGAAATGGAGTTTCAAGGTGTTGATGTTAGAAGCGATATGACCGAGTTCGTAAAAACACTTGAAGGTATTGAAATTAAGGAGGAAGTGATTAATTACTTAATAGATATCTATGAGAGAGCAGAGGTATTAGTAACATGAGTATTAAGGTACTGAAAGGTTTAATCACCCGAAAGAGGGAGTAGTAGCATGAATTGGAATGAATATTTTGAAGACGTAGATATAGATTTTACATACCAATATAAAACTGGGCTAGTTACATTAATAGTTGATCCTGTCACATTTGACATGACAGCAGCGGAAGCGCGAGTAACTGTTTTCGACAGTCTATCAGGAGTAGAAGATTTCGTCAAGCAACACGAACATTATCTATATTATAACTGTACGCATAATAAGAAATATAATACCTACGGGTACGGTACTTCTACGAGAATAACACCCCAGTAGTATTTACAAAAGAACAATATGACTTCTGTCAGAAAGCAGTGTGGAAAATAAATGAAAAATAAAATAGGACTAGGAATAGTTACATATAATAAAGAAGATAGACTAAAACAAAGTGGCGCAACAGTACCAGTCGATGCAGTAGATTCGTTCGTTGTTGTTAATGACGGCACACCGTACTCTGAATACCCGGCAGATGCTGAAGTGATAATTCATCCACGTAACATGTGCGTCGGTGTCGCGAAGAATACCGCTATGCGTCACCTATTACAAGCAGGATGTGATCATATTTTCTTAATGGAAGACGATATGCTTATTAAACGTCCAGATGTATTCGAAGCATATATTCACGCTGCCGAGAATAGCGGAATATGGCATATGAACTATGCCCTACAAGGACCAGCAAACAGAAAGCAAGTAAATAATGGTCCAATGTATATTGATAAGAGACAAGAACTCGATCAGACATCTGAACCAAATCCAAGAGCAACTATTGATTATGATGGTATAGATGTATCGTTCTATCCTAACTCAGTCGGATCGTTTTCTTACTACTTAAAAGGAGTTATTAAAACAGTTGGATATCATGATGAACAATTTAAGAATGCCTGGGAGCATGTAGAACATACATATAGAGTTATTAAGGCAGGGTTACATCCTCCTTTCTGGTGGTTTGCAGATATTGCCAATAGTTACGAATATCTTACAGACATCCCTAACTGTATAGAGGAAAGTACGATCGCGCATACCCCTGAATGGATACAAAATTTTCAAAAAGGCATGGCTTGGTTTAAGAGTAAGCATGGATATGTACCACAACAAATACCAGATACAGATGCAAACCAAGTAATACAAACACTTGATCAAATAAAGAGCAGTTATGCACGTAAAGTTCTGTAACGGGTCCGTTATGAATATCAATGTAGCTAATACTAGAATTAATACTGAACCAAAAAAACTGATGAACGGCTGGTCCATTAAGGTAGATATAGAAACTTATGATTCTTGTACTCCTAGTTTGATAACGATGCCCGACAAAAAAATAAAGCGCGTATTTCGTCTATGCAAAGGATTAATATGAAAAATCAAAAAACAGAATTTGATGGTGGATTACCGAAGATATGTATTCCTATGATGCGTCGCACATTCCCAGAATTAATAACTAATGAGATCGTTGGTGTACAACCAATGAGCGGCTTTAATTCTAAGATAAAATCTCAGAGGAGTATCAGAGAGAAAATAAAGAGAATTATTAACAATTTGAGAGGATTAATATGACAACTTTAGTTAAGACATTTGATGAGATGAAAGAGATGTTCAACCAGCAGATTGAAGATAATAAAGTCAGATACTACGAAAAGACAGGACTAGCATGTATACGTGAAGCGATATCTGGAGAGGTAGAGACTACAAACGTTGCAAAGGAAGGTGATTATGTTATTAGGTCCGTTGGAATAAACAGAGAACAATATATTGTATCAAAAAAGAAAATCGAAAATAGATACGAATTATTAAGTGATGATATAGATGAAGACGGATTTAAAACATATAAAGCTACAGGGCGTATATTCGGATTTCAATATACTGGTATAGTTACATTCAGATTTAAAGCATCCTGGGGAGAACTTATGCTTGTAAACGATGGTGATTATATTTGTACGCCAGATACAAACACCTACGATGATCGTCTACCAAAAGTACTTATTCCGATGGTTCATCATAAGATACGCGAGTTAATCACAAACGGAACTGATATATATCGAATAGAACAAAACGAATTTAAGCGTAGCTATAAGGAGATATAATGCGTATCGGACTTTTAATGCCTGCTAGAGAGAGACTAAATTTAAACCTAACGTTTATCTCCTCTATTATCACAACAGTTGAGAATATCGAAAACGTTACTCTATACATGGGGATTGACGATGATGATCCAACTCGTGATATTCAGATGAAAATTGCTAATGCAATTCCATTTGTTAAGTTCGTACCTATTCATAATGAAGGTAAATTTATTGGCTTAGGTAAAATGTGGAATATTCTTGCTGCAGAGTGTAAAGAAGAGATCTTTGGATATGTTGGTAACGACATGATCTTTCGAACACCTAATTGGGATAGAAAGATTATAGACAAGTTCGAAAAGGAATGTCCAAAGGATAACATAATGCTGTATCATTGCAATGACGGGCATAGAGGGCCTGAATTATGTGTTAATGCTTTTGTACACAGAAAATATATGGAGATAGTAGGATATTTCATTCGTGATGAATTTCTAATCAATTGGTCTGATCAATGGATGCACCAGATTTTCGATTCTTTCGGTCGGTTAGAATATATACCAGATATACTAATTGAACATAATCATTGGATATTCGGCGGCCGTGAGCGAGATACAACCGCCAACAGAATGCTCAGTGATAACCATGATAGAGTTAGCGATAATATGTGGACTAAGTTAGGACCAGAGAGAGACGCTGAAGCTAAACAACTTAGTAGATATCTAAAAATATCCCCAGATTGGAGTAAAATTGAAAACAAATCTAGAGACATTGGCGAGAGAAACTTTAATACATACACCTGGTAATATAGTAGAGATCGGAGGAGGGTAGGTAATGCTACTGTTGGATTTTTACGTGTTGCTAGAGAGTTAGATAGGACGGTTATTGTTATTGATCCTTTTGAAGAAGCGTTAGACAAAACACCGCCATCGTACATTAAACCTTATACAAAAACTCAATTTCTTAAAAATACCGACAACTATAAAGAGCATCTTCATTTATGTCAAATGTTTTCTGCTGACCCAAAAGTGTATGATGAACTATTAAATTATACGCCAATCTCATTTGCGTTTGTAGATGGGCTACAGTTTAAAGATAGTGTGTTATCCGATTTAGCTTTAATGACTAGACTAAACGTGCCAGTTATTTGTGTTGATGATTTTACGAGAAATACAGATATAAGTCAAGTACCTGAAGCAACAATTGAGTTTTTGAAGCAAGGTAAGTATACAGTGCAGGAGACGTTTGATAGAGGAGCAGGGCGTGTAGTAGGAGTGTTTAAAATAAAATGAAATTATCAATTCTAATTTGTAGTTTGGAGGATCGTCTGGTACAGTTGCAACAACTGAGAACTAAGTTAATAGACCAGAGCGATATGGATGTAGTAGAGATATTGACCGAGACAGATGCCGGTGAAATGCACACAGGAGCAAAGAGAAATAAACTACTACTACAGGCAAAAGGAGATTACATCGCATTTGTTGATGATGATGATATGGTATCGGATGATTATGTCTCAAAAATACTTAAAGCAATTGAAACAAATCCTGATTGTTGTGGACTAGAAGGTATTATAACAACAGATGGAAACAACCCACACTTATTCATACACTCGCTAACTTGCGGTAGCTGGTACGAGAAGGACGGAATATACTATCGTACACCTAATCATCTAAACACAGTAAAGCGGGAAATTGCACTAAAAGTTATGTTTAATGATGATATGTCGAATTGTGAAGATAGAGACTATTCTCTACGGATACAACCTTACCTAAAAACTGAAGAATATATAAAAGGTCCTATATACTTTTATAAATGTACTTCTGCACCAAAACAGTACAATAAACAACGAGTAAACAAATCAAAAGTAATACTTGTTAACTATGCGGATAAACATTTTTATCACTCACAGAAGCATAATACAGAAACAGGAAAACAATTTGGTTTTAACGGTGCAGCTGAATGTAATTTGAACTCTCTTGATATAAATTTTCGAAATAAATTCGCACATATCCTCAATCAATCCAGAGGTGCAGGGTATTGGCTATGGAAACCGTATATAATATGCAAAGTACTTGAACAAGTCAACTACGGTGATATCGTTTTTTATTGCGATTCAGGTGCTATATTTGAGAAAGATATAACACCATTAATTGATATATGTAGAGAAGATGATATAGTTCTTTTTCATATAGCACCGCACGGGGTGACTGAGCCACATACAAATGCAAAATGGACAAAAAGAGATGCATTTGTATTAATGGGGTGTGACGAAGAAAAGTATTACAATGCTAATCAATATCTAGGCGGCTTTCAAATATACAAAAAGACAGATAGAACAATGGTCTTTGTGAAGGAGATGCTCAAATACTCACAAGATGAAAGAATAATTACTGATCTCCCAAATACTTGTAATTTACCAAATCTACCACAGTTTAGAGAACATAGACATGATACATCAGTTTTGAGCCTGATGGCTACAAAATACGGTATAAAAGGACATAGGGATCCGTCCCAATTTGGTGATGATTTTCATCATATGTATCCGGATGACAAATATGATAGAATAATACTATCAACGAGAGACAGGCGATGAGTGTTGTAAATACAGAATTAAAATATATATTCATTCATAATCCAAAGGTCGCCGGTACATCCATGGAGCAGATTGTCGGTGGATCTTCACACCAAACGATACACGGATATTATACCCAAGGTATAAATTTGGAGGATTTTTATAAATGGATGTTTGTTAGAAACCCATATACAAGATTAATATCTGCATACAACCAGGCGAAAGCCGGCCCAACAATTTTTATAAATCGACATACCCAGAATAAAATGTCACTGGATGAGTTTAAAAATATAACTATAAACTTCACAACATTCGTCGCGAATATACACAAACTGTTTGACTTCAATTTGCAAAACTATAATGAGGAAATGTTCCATAAAAACCAACATATCATCATGGATCATATTGCACCTCAGTCTTACTTTTGTAATATTGACGGAAAAAATGTACTGGATTTTATAGGTAGGCTTGAATCTATCGATTGCGATTGGTTTTCACTTTGTCGTAAAATCGGAATCATACAGACACTACCACAAATGAATATCGGTATATCCAGTAGTGTCACAAACTATTATCAATCACAAAGTACTATTGATATTGTAAACGAACTATACAATACTGATTTTGAGCTTTTTGGATACAATAAATTATGAAACTTAACTTAGATAAAATTATTATAAGCACAAACGATGATCCAGATTTTTACAATTTCTGGGAACTAGCATACCGAGGATGGAAAGCATTCTTTCCGGAAATTGAAATGATACTCACGTTTATTACAAATCGATCGGAAGATGATACGATAGTAACCCATCTGCGTAGGTGGGGCACTGTTAAGCTATATAAAGAAATTCCTGGTATACCTACACCAAATCTCGCAAAAGTGTCTCGAATGATCGAAGCAACGAAGCACGGAGATGCTATTTGTATGGTGAATGACATAGATCTAGTACCACTTCAAAGAGAGTATGTAGTTGAACGGTTATCACATTTTGATCCTGATAAGCTATTAGGTATCGGTACTCTGAATCATATCGGATTAAAAGATAAATTTCCGATGGGATATACAACAGCAGTAAGTAGCGTGTGGAATCGAATAGTTAATCCAAATAATCTCGGATATGAAGATCTTGTCAATAGTTGGCGGAATATTCAGCATTTTGATTTACAGGAAGCAGTAAATAATTTACCAGCGGACGGAGTCAATCCTAGAGGCTTCTCTGACGAGTCATTGTTGAGATATTTACGCTCTAGAGAGCCGTCTATCCTTAATCAGATAGAGCGTGGATTTGTGCCCCTACAAGATGGAGTGGATAGAGCAGCCTGGAGTAATCTAGATATAGATAGACTTAATAGAGGTGGTTACGTTGAAGCACATTTACTACGACCACTTACGAAATATATAAAAGAAATAAATGTAATCGCAGATTACATAAAAAAGGTAGAGCGTGAAAAAAGTATTTAGATTTGATGATATTTGTATTAATAGTAAAATGACTGATGCGATATTGATGGCAGAAGAAATAAAAAAGCAAGTACAGAATGCAGAAGTTTGGTTCTGTGTTTCGCCGATGGTTCATACCATAGACGACCCTGATCCTGTGTCACAGCAGAGAATATTTCCAAAGATATTTAACGCTCACAGTGATTATAGGATATTTTACACCATCAATAAATGCGGAGTGCCTGATTTTCCTGCATGGATAACCCGTGCAGGTCATGGACTCATTCACGTGGATCATCGATTACTTGAACACGCGGCTCAAGAATTAAGTATTTTAACAAGCTGCAATCTGGTTAACGCCGATATATTTGTACCACCGTTTAACAAGTGGAACAAAATCACCGAGCGGATTTGTCAGGAGAATGACATACATTTAGTGAAATTTGAGGACGGCTGGTTAAGTGCAGAACATAACGAATATAACATGAAACACGATAAATGGTATTTACATCATAGAGCGTTTACAGTAGCAGAATTTAAAGAATGGTTGGAGGTAAAACATGGATAAACAATTTGGTGGAAGCGGTATTACAAAAGAAGTATTTGACTGGATTACTGATAACATTTCAGTTGGAAAAGTAATAGTCGAACTAGGTGCAGGAGACGTTAGTACAAAATATCTATCTGAACGATATGAATTATACTCTGTTGAAGATGTACCGAAATTTTGCGGTAAATGGGCAAGTACATACATTCACGCGCCATTGGTTGATGGGTGGTATGATATAAACATACTAAAGGAAGGTCTACCAGAAAGATTCAGCCTGTTGCTTATTGACGGTCCGGTCAAATTTTCAGACTTCCGTCCTGGTGTAGGAGATAGATTAAAAATTCTTGATCACCTGGATTTATTTGACAAAGACGCTATCATCATTGTTGATGATACAAATAGACCGGCGGAGAGAAATCTACTAGATGCACTAGCACAAAAAACCGGTAAAAAGAAAACAGTATTCTCGTCCTTTGGAGTGCTACAGTGATAGTCGCAATACATCAACCTAATTTCTTTCCTTGGTATCCATTCTTTAAAAAGATGGATCAGGCAGATGTGTTTGTTATTCTTACGCATTGTCAATTCGAAAAAAATAATTACCAAAATAGATTTCATTATAATGATAAATGGTATACGTTGAGTGTAAATAAAGGACTTGAACCTATCCATCAAAAAGTATATGTTCGACCAAATGATGATTGGGTTAAGATTAAAAGTAATCTTAAACAGTTTCCACTTGATCAATTTGATGATGATATTGACGCATCATTATGGGCAACTAATGAAAAAATTATTTCTCGAATAAAAAGTATCCTCGATATTAAAACTACTATTAAACTCGACTATCCAACTGAATTAAATAAATCAGAGCGCTTAGTTGATATATGCAAGCAACACAATGCAACACAATACCTTGCTGGTAGAGGTGCAAAGAACTATATGGATATAGAACCATTTGAAAGAGCCGGTATTGAAGTAATCTATCAAGAAGTTGACGAAAAAGATATGGTACCTATTATAACGAAATTATGAATAACAAACTATTACACAACAAGCAATTTTTAAACTTTATCGGATCAGATTGGGGCGGACTCTATGTTGATTTGAAGTTGATTGAACAAGATAGTACAGTAATATCAGCAGGTCTTGGTAGTGATGTATCGTTTGATTTAGCTTTGATGGAACTTAAGAACTGTACTGTTATTGGCATCGATCCAACACAAACTGCTAGAGATACAGTATTCGAGACAGCAGATGGGAATCCATTATTTGCAAAGAACTTTCGGTATGTGCAGAGAGCGCTGCTCGATGTGTCTGACAGAGAAATTACTCTAGGTGGACCAGCCGTAACATTTATATCTCCTCACGGGGAACACGCAAGGACAGTATGTCTGAACGATGTATATGATAAGATCGACAGAGAAAAAGTATCTTTCCTAAAACTCGATATTGAAGCGGCAGAATATCCCGTTATTCAGAGTTTTACTCCGTTACCATCGATGGCACAAATAGGTATAAGCTTCCACCACTGGCTAAACGGACCTACGGATCAGTATCCAAATCCCGGAGCCACCTGCCCCTACACCCTAGATGATACAGTTGCATGTATTGAAAAGATAAAGAGCTTTGGATATAAATTGGTGCATATAGATAATGCAGACCCACTACGATATTTTCAAGAGGTTTTATTCATACGCTCTGACCTTGCAGAGAAATACAAAGACTTAACGTTTGAATATGAAGGTAATAATATAAAGAAGAACAAATGACGGATGAAAGATATAGCAAACTACTAAATTTGCATGAGAGACTAAAAGAAGTAAAGAGTATGAAGAAATCTGCAGCTAAAGACTATAGAGATCAAATTAAAGAAATTGAAGAAGAAATTGAAGGATTGGTCGAAGACATAAGAGAACAACCAGAAAAGTAATTAGGTATGTTGCAAAATATGGTATCGATCGTATAATTTAATTATGAAAGCAAGAACATTCTCAGACGTAACGATTATACCGAAATTTACATGTGTCGGTCGCAATGGTAGTTTAGCTACAAGACTCTGCAACGGGGAAGATTCACTTGAACTCCCTATTATCTCCGCCAATATGCCTGCGATTGCAAATGCAGAAGTATGCGATGCAATGAGGTATGGCGGAGGTATGGGTATTCTGCATCGTTTTAATGAAGTGAATGAAGCAGTGGAAGAATATAACCATGCATCATTTGGTGGAAAGTCTATTGTAGGTGTGTCGTTAGGTGTAAAAAATGATGATACCTACAATAGATTCGAGAAACTATATGAAGCAGGCGCGAGAGTGTTTTGTATTGATGTAGCTCACGGACATCAAGATAAAGTTCACTCACTACTAAAATGGATCAATAATCAAATATTCCAATGGGCTAGAAGTGAAAGAAATAAGGTGACTCTTATTGCCGGTAATGTTGCTACTGCTGATGCTGTAATAGCATTAGGTGAATGGGGAGCAGATATTGTTAAAGTTGGAATTGGTCCCGGTAGTGCTTGCACTACAAGACTTGATACCGGAGTAGGTGTCCCACAATTGTATGCTCTCGAGCAGGCACACAATGCAGTAATGCAGCAGAAAGTACCAGTTAAAATCATCTCCGATGGTGGATGTAAATGTACAGGTGATATTGCAAAAGCCTTAAAATATGCGGATGCTGTTATGGTAGGCTTTATGCTAGCAGGTACAACTGAAACTCCCGGTGAGTATATTAACGTTGGCGGTAAGCAGATGAAAGTATATTTTGGCTCAGCAAGTTTTAAGAATAAAGGTGAAAAGAAGCATATAGAAGGTAGAGATTTTCTAGTTGAAAAGAAGGGATCCATTAGTGATGTTCTTGATAAGATTAGAGACGGGCTACATTCATCACTGGGATATGTTGGAGCAAGTAATTTACAACAATTTAAAAACAATTGTGAGTTCTTAGATATAACTGCTGGAGGTAAAGCAGAAAGCAAATATGAGTAAAATTTTAGTTACAGGTGGTTGCGGGTTTATCGGTAGTAACTACGTCGATTATAAGTTACTAACAGATTCAAGCATAGAAATTATTTGTGTCGATACATTGGATATTGGTGGATCAGAGGATAATGTTTCTGAGTGGTCTAGAAATAGTGGACGATACAAAATGTATAATACTGATATTTGTGATGCAGATGAAATGAGTAAAATTTTTGCATATGAAATGCCAGATATTGTTGTAAATTTCGCAGCACAAACTCATGTTGATCGAAGTCTCATCGACAGAACATATTTCGCAACAACAAATGTAGTCGGTACGCAAGTAATATTGGATCAAATAATTAAGTATAAAACAAAGCGCTTTGTGCAAGTATCTACAGACGAAGTGTATGGCAGTATCGATAGCGGTCTATTCGAAGAGACATTTATGCTTCATCCAAATAATCCATACTCTGCTACTAAAGCTGGCGCTGAGATGCTTGTACAGGCCGCAGTTCATTCATTTGGAGTTAATGCTTCTATTACAAGAAGTTGCAACAATTACGGTCCGAGACAATACCATGAAAAACTAATACCAATGGTTATTCATAATGCTCTTAAAGGTCTTCCTGTTAAAGTCTTTAATGATGGGCTATCAATAAGAGAATGGATATATGTTCTCGACAATGTAATCGGAATTGACACAGTGGTCGAAAAAGGCAGGAGAGGTGAGGTATATAATATCGGTTCAGGTATCGAACTTCAGAATATTGATGTAGTTACCACTGTATTAGATATTCTAGGTAAACCTCATAGTCTAATCGAATATACAAATGATCGTGCAAATGATGATCGTAGATACGCACTTAACTGTTCGAAGATATTTACTCACCTAGAATGGCGATCAAAAGTAAATTGGAAAGAAGGCATCAACCAAACGGTTGAATGGTATCTGGCAAACAAATATGAATAAGAAAATTATAGTATTAGGTAACGGGCTACTCGGAGATGAATTCAAAAGACATGGATATACTGTCTGGGGATCAGGAGATCCGTTTTGTTACAAACACGGTGACGGTACGTACACTTATTGCTGGGAATCACTGGATCAATTTGATGTTATAATCAACTGTCTTGGTAAGACTGTAACTCGTTGGTGTGAATCTCCTTGCAATTATTCAGCTGCATTGTATGCGAATGGAACACTACCCGGACTTCTAAGCATTGGATGCAAAGAACACAATCAAAAATTCGTACATATATCAACAGGCTGTCTATACGATATCTCAGATACACCACAAACTGAGGAAGATCATATTGTAGCACATTGCAACTATACAGTGACAAAATGGATGGGAGAACAAATATGTGCTCCATCCAGAGATCTTATTATTCGTCCAAGATTACTATATAATGATCAACCAACAGCGAAGAATTTACTAGGAAGACTTCCTACGTTTTCCAAATTAGTCGGAAAATTAGATTCTATGACAAGTACGAACACTATAGTTGAAGCAGTTGAAGCTCTATTAAGCAACAACCAGGCTGGTATTTTTAATGTTGCAAATCGTGGCTATGTTTCTATGTATGAGGTCGGACAGATCATCGGATGTAGAGCTGAAAAAACAACGATAGAAGAAGTTCGAAAGGAAAGCCATATTCATCTCGTTAATACTACAATGGACGTTTCAAAATTATTACAGTTTTATGATCCCGGTGATGTCCGTAGTGAAATTACAAGGTGTTGGAAAGCGATGAATGAAGGAAGTTAAGTTCCATAAACTCACAATTAAGAATTTCTTATCTATAGGTGACGAGCCAGTTATAATTGACTTCAAACAAGGTCTCAATATTATAACAGGTGTTAATAAAGATAAAGAAGATAGTAAAAATGGTGTAGGTAAATCTACAATTGTAGATAGTATATCATTTGCTATTTTCGGCTCTACTATAAGAGATATTCGAATTGAAAATATTCCTAATTGGAAGACAAATAAAACCTGCGAAGTCTCAATAGAATTTACTGTCATTGATGACTATATAGAAAACAAGTATCGTATTAACCGTTCACTGGATCCATCTCGCGTTCAATTATATGAAAACGGAGATAACATCTCACGTACAGCGGCAAAGACAAATAGTAAACTCAAAAAAATACTAGGAACAACACCAGAGTTATTTGAGCAAAGTACTACAATGAGCATCAATCAGACAGAGCCGTTCTTAAAAAAGCGACCAGGGGTTAAGAGAAAGTTCATTGAAGGGATCTTTAAGCTAACAGTCTTTAGTGAGATGCTAGGAATTATTCGACATGATCTAAGCGAGACAAAACGAAAATTTCATCTTGAAAAAACTAAGCTTGAGGAGATTCAAAAGTCATTAATATTGTATAAAAAGCAACAAACCGAGCACGCCAACCGCCGCAGAGACAGAATTCAAGAGCTTGAACAACGCCGGTTAGATAGTGCAAAAGAAATTAAAGAACTAAAGAATCAATTATTAGAGAGTAATGAGCCGAAAAAATTACAACTAGAGAAGAAGATTGAAACTCTCCATAAAAAAGAGCAAGAATATGAAGCACAGATCCGTGAATCATTACAGGTAAATACAGCTGCACAGACGAGTATTTTAACGCTTCGTGAGAAAATACAAGAAATAAATGATGTTGGTGATACTATTTGTATTACATGCAAGCGCCCATTCGAACAGAGTGATAAAGACCGATTCTTAAAACAAAAACAAGAGTATGTCGGTAGCATACAAGATCTAAACGAACAAATAGATACAATAACAAAAGAGCAAAAACAGATCGAAAATTTAAGAGCATTATGTAAAAGTGAGAGTCAAAGTATCATCCACCAAATCCATCAACTGGATATTCTTGAAACAGAAGCTGAAAATATAAAACAGCGAATTCTTCAGCGAGGTCAATGGATTAAGCAAATCGAAGTTGATATAAATAGTCTACAAACAGAAAAAGACACTTATATAGACATTATCCAAGACACAACAAAGAGAATCAATGCGCTAACTTCTAAACAAGGAGAATTCGAACAACTATTGGAAGTTCTAGATATATCAAAATTTGTTGTATCTGAAGAAGGTGTCAGAAGCTTTATTGTTAAAAAGATGCTAAAAATGCTCAATACGAGACTAAATTATTATTTGAAAAAGTTAGACGCTAATTGTATTTGTACGTTTGATGAGTATTTTGAAGAATCCATTTTTAACCAAAAAGGAAGACTCTGTTCGTATGCAAACTTCTCAGACGGAGAACGAAAAAGAATCGATCTAGCTATGCTATTTACGTTTCTTGATATTAGAAGACTACAATCTAATATATCAGTTAACTTCTCTTTTTATGATGAACTACTCGATTCATCACTGGATTCAAAAGGAATTGAATGTGTGCTTGAAATTCTCAAAGACCGCATAAATCAATATGGTGAAGCTGTTTATATTATAAGCCATAAAAACGAGGCTATTAAACACGCAACCGGTGAAATAATTTACCTGGAAAAACAAAACGAGGTAACAAGGAGATTAGAATATGGGACTACAGTTTAAAGATTTAAATATACCACAAATGGGTAATGCCCAACCTGCGCCTGCGCAGCAATACACACCAACTGCACAGACCATTAATAATATCGGGATGCCGGCCGGTATGCCACTCGGGATGCCTAATGCCGCTGTAGCAACTCAGCCAATAATAACCCAACAGAAATTACCACCACCTCAGATGCCAGGGGAAGGGTTAAAGCGTGCAGTTAACTATTATGCAGACTATGCTGGATGTGGTTGGTGGAGAATGATTCAACCTGAAACTCTACTCAATATGGAACAGAAAGCAATTATTAATGGGTTAACTACTATGGTAGTTGATCCAAGATTCTATTTCGGAATTGAAGCAGTTAGACTACAACGTCAGGCAACTCCGGTTCAACTAGAATTTGTAAAATTCTTGAAAGCAGGATCTGCTGAACACGGGTTTAAAGTCATCTACGAGATAGATGATATCATATTTAAGGACGACATTCCTGATTTTAATCGCTGTAAGACTGCATTCGAAGATGATAGTATTCTCGCAAGCTCCATCGAGATGATGAGATTATGCGATGAAATTAGTGTTACCTGTCAATTTATGAAGGAATATTATATCGACAAAACCGGTAATAAAAATATAACCGTTCTACCTAATTATCCATCGAGAATGTGGATGGACGGTCATTATGATCCAGTACGTTTGATGGAAAATTATACGAAATATAAAAATAGACCTCGCGTTGCATATATCGGTTCAGGTACTCATATTGATGTAGGAAATAGAACCAATCAAAAAGATGACTTTGAACATATTGTACAACACATTATCAAAACTCGTGATATATTCAAATGGGTATTTGTTGGTTGCTTCCCATTACCGTGCAAGCCATTTATCGACAGAGGTGAAATGGAATTTATCAGTTGGTTCCCGCTGAAGAATCTTGCAAAAGCATATACATCTATAAACTGTCAAGCAGTATATGCTCCCCTACAGGATTGTTCTTTTAATCGCGCTAAGAGTAATATTAAATATCTCGAATCTGCGTGCTGTGGTATCCCGGGTGTTTTCCAGAATATGATAACATATAAAGATGCACCTTTACGATTCGGGACAGGTGCGGAATTTATTGATCAAATAAAGGCTCTGCTTAAGGACGAGCAGACATACGAAAAATATAGCATAGCTGCCAGAGCATATGCTGATACGATGTGGCTAGATGATCATCTTGATGAGTTTGCAGAATTATACTTTACACGCATCGGAACACCTAATCGCAAAGCTCTTCTAAGATTGAATCCAGACCAAGCGACAGCTGTAACATACGAGAATAACTTACTAAAATGATAACACACATACAATTTAAGCATGGATATGCTCTAAAACTCCCATGCGTACAAGATAGAGTTTTTAAATTTACACCAGGAATTAATATCCTATTTGGACCAAATGGTTGTGGTAAATCAACTATTATAAAAACACTAAAGGCATATTGCGGTATTCAAAAGGGTGGATGGACGCAAATAAACGATCCAACTGCTATAGGAACAACTTCAACCTCTCTTGGATTTCCAATGGCGTATGCAAAATTTGCACCAGGGGAATGTTATGCAAGTGTCGGGTGGACAGGTAATCCGACATTTTTTAACGACGGAGATATAAAAGTTAGTGAGACATTCTTCTTTCAAAATGTCGGTCAATCAGAAGACGGAATAACAACAGAGAGAGAACAAATGGAAGCATTGATGAAAAAGCCTTCATCTGGTCAATATCGAATTGATAGACTTAATAAAGTTCTTAATCTTATAACTACACCACCTGTAGTAGAAAATATACCTGATAGAATATCACGAGCAGGTAATCAATCATTCGCTGAAAGAGAGAAACAGTATTGGCATTCTCTAGGGCAAACTGGACCGCTAACTATTCTACTGGATGAGCCTGAGCGTTCGTTAAGTCTACCGAAACAGAAGCAGCTACTTTGTGAAGCTATCCCAAAACAAATGGGTAACTTACAAGTTATAATTGCAACTCATAGTGTTTTTGCTTTAGAGATACCAGGAGTAAATATTATTGATATGGAACCTGGATATGTAAATGTATGCAAAGAAATATTAAACTTTTCTAATACAGGGCAGAGTCAGTTGGAGATGCCATTAAATACTCCTTGTAGCGCGTGTGAAGAGTATAAAAGAAAACTGGAAAGAATTACTGGTATTGTTCAATCATAATACTGATATAATTAGTTCCTACCCTTGATTTATCTCAAAAATCCTATAATATTGATATATGTATAGAAATATTTACTATGATTCTCGTAAGGGAACGATGAGATTATGGACCTGGAATGATTCTGGGGACAGAACAGAGATATGCGAGCCTTTTGAGCCATACATCTATGTTGAGAGTAATCAATTTAATGATGGACTTTCTCTATTCAACACTCCACTACGTAAGCTAACATTTAAGAATGATTGGGATCGTAGACAATACGTAAAAGAGAGCGGCATTAGACGAATCTTTTACAATCTTCGTCCAGAACAGCAATTCTTAATTGATCGTTTTGGAGGACTTCAAAACGAACCAGAATTTACTCAATACCCCCTTAGAGTATTCTTTCTTGATATTGAAACGTACTCCCCTTACTCCTTTCCCGTACCAACCCAAGCGCAGCATCCAATCAATCTAATAACAATATTCGACACACTTGAAAAGAAATATCACACGTTTGGACTAAAGAAAGACTTTACTCCTACTGCACCAAACCACACATACTACAAATGCAACTCTGAGTCAGAAATGCTAGAGAAATTCTTACGATATTGGGAAAACAATTACCCAGATATCGTATCCGGGTGGAATAGTGAAGGTTTCGATATTCCTTATATTGTAAATCGAGTTACAAATGTGTTAGGTGAAAATGAAACTAAGAGATTATCACCTGTAGGTAGTTTATATTACAGAGAAGATGTTAGGCGTGCGTTCGGTAAAGATCTTGGGCGGTGGCATATTCGTGGTATTTCATGTGTTGACTACATGGAAGCATATAAGACATTCTCTAGAGGCGAACAAGAATCATATAGTTTAAATTATATTGCTCATGTTGAATTAAAAGAAGGTAAAGTTGCATATAACGCTACTAATCTGGCACAACTGTCTGAGCAGGATTGGAATAAATTTGTTGTTTATAACATTCAAGATGTAGATCTACTTATTAAACTTGAGGACAAACTTAGATTTCTTCAAATTTTAAGAATGATTGCATATAAAGGATTTACAACACTTGAATCGTCGATGGGAAAGATATCTGTAGTAACAGGTGCAATTGCTCAACAAGCTCTTGAAAATGGAAAAATATTCCCGACGTTCGTTAAAGATCAAATGAGTAAGTATGGTGGAGGGTTTGTAAAAGAAATTGATCCAGGATTGCATGAAAATATTATAACATTTGATGCAAATAGTTTGTATCCTAATACATTAATAAGCTTAAATCTATCACTAGAAACAAAACTAGGAAAGATAATTAATGTCGATAAGGAAAAAAATGAAGTTGAGCTGAGATTAGAAAATGGTAAAACACATCTATTGACTCCTCAACAATTTCAACAATTTACAGAAAAGCATAAAATAGCAATTTCTAGAGCAAGAGTATTATATTCACAAAAAGAAAAGGGAGTGATACCACAGTATGTAGATAACCTATATGCTGACCGTGTCAAAGTAAAAAAGCAACTCTCAGAGCTAGAACAAAAGAATCTTAAGCTTCATAAAAATTCAAAAGAGCATAAAGCAAATTTACGACAAATTGAACAGCACGATATTATGCAGTATACTATTAAGATTTTGCTTAACTCTATTTATGGTGTGTTTGGAAATATGCATTCACCCTTCTATGATATTGATCATGCGGCATCAATTACAAATACAGGTCAGTCTGTAATTAAAGCTGCAAATAAAATAGCAAACGAATATGTTGCTAAACAATACGGATGTACAGAAGATATAGCTGTATATAACGATACAGACTCAACTCACATTTCACTTAAACCATTACTGGATAAATTTGGAAAATCCTTTCTGGATGATAACGGAAACGTATCACCTTTTGCATATGAAAAAGCCAACGAACTACAGGATGTAATTAATAAAGGAATTGAAGCTTGGGCTCATTCGTCTTTGAATTCAATAGACCCTAGATTTTACTTCAAACGTGAAGCTATTTGTGCAGTAGGAGTATATCAATCAAAGAAGCATTATATCCTTCATGTTCGTGATAAAGGTGAGTCTGATCCTATACCTTGTGATTATATCAAATACGTAGGTGTAGAGGTTGTAAGAAGTACTATGTCCGAACAGGTTAAGCGACTCATCAAAAATGTAGTCGAGTCTATAATCTATACTAAAGAGCGAGCTGCAACACTCGATGTATACAGACAAACGTATGAAGAATTTAAAAAACTTCCAGTTGAAGATATAGCATTTAGATCAAAAATCAATAACTATGAGAAGTCTGCAAAGAAAGCTAATAATTTTGTAATAGGAAAAGGCACACCGATCCATGCTAAAGCATCTATTTATTACAACTTATTATTGAAGCATTTAAAAATAGAAACTATATATGATCCTGTTGAATCTGGGCAGAAGATAAAATGGTTTTATACAGCACCTAACAATAAATTTAATATTAAGTGTATCGCTTTTACGAACAAATATCCAACCGAATTCGCCGATATAATAAAACCTGATTATGAATTGATGTTTGAAAAACTTATCGAACCAGCCATTAAGCGTTTCTTTGAATGTGTAAAATGGAGAATGGTTAGTATGCGAAATGAATATACATGTGACCTACTTGACTTACTTGGAATCTAGTATATTATATGATTAAGGAGAAAATAAATGAGTGAACAGAAGAACATAGTAACATTTCTAGATGGTATGGAGCGTACCATTATTGGAGAACAAGTTAGCGAAGACGCTAATACAGTAGATATTCAAAATCCAGTCGTGGTAAATATCGTACCACAGGCGGATCCAAATACTGGGAGACCGACAGGCCAGATGGCATTGCAGCTGCTTCCAGTCTTTTTCAGAGAGTTCCTCGGAGATAAGGAACAACCGGTAGTATATTCTTACAGCAAGGCCAGAATTACACCTGTCACCTTCAATGGTGGTTTTGATTTTAGATTGTATGCACAGTATGATCATATCTTCAACCCAGCGAATATGCCACCAACTGAAGCACCTGTAGGGGCACCACCGAATGCAGCAGGAAATGGTCCTGTGATCAATTTGTTTAACGACTAGGAGTAACTGTGGCAAAAACAGGTTTAGATGATGTACTCAGTGCAGTAGATAAAATCAATCCTGATGCGCAGGTTCTTTCCAAGAGTCCACTATCACTTGTGGACTCTTGGATCGATACCGGTAATTATGCATTGAATGCAATAATATCAGGATCATGTTATGGTGGAATTCCGGAAGGTCGTATTACAGGATTGACCGGACCGTCAGGTTGCGGTAAAACACTATTCATTAATAAGATAATAGGTAACTTTCAACGGCCTGATAAATCAAAATGGGCACTAGCGTTTGACTCTGAATTAGCAGAAGACCCACAATCTGCAGCCAGCGTGGGTGCAATTCCGGATAGAATTAAACATATACCGGTTAATACAGTCAATGAGTGTCGTAATCAATTACTTGCTTTTCTTGATAAAATTATCGAGAACAATCTACAAGGCAGCTTTATGGCCTCGATTGATTCGCTTGGTAATTTGGCAGGTACGAAAGAAATTGCAGACGCTGAAGCTGGTAAAGATGCAACTGATATGGGAACACGTGCAAAGAACATCAAATCAATGCTACGAACAATTACATATCGAGCAGCGAGATCCAAGACAACTGTATTGTTTTCTAATCATACATATAGTGATCCAACAGCTATGTACCCTTCATTAATTCAGAATCAGTCTGGAGGAGAAGGTCCGATCTATATGGCATCAGTCCTATTACAGCTCAGTTTTAAGCGTGAAAAGAATGAGAAGGATTTCGAAATGGAAGAGATTCTATCGTCTGCAAAAAAAGTAGGTGGAATCACCATTCATGTACTTACAGCAAAAAATCGATTCATTCCTCCTATGCTTAGTACTGATGTCTATCTAAATTTCAAAACAGGGCTTGATAGGTATTCAGGTCTTTTTGAGTTAGCAAAAGGATTAAACGTGATACAGGGTGATAAGACATACACAATGATAGATCAGCATGGAGCTGAAATTAAACTAGGATATAGGAAAAATTTCGAGCGAGATCCTGATATGTGGGAAAATACTATACTACCTGTACTAGAACCAATAATTCAGCGAGAGTTTAGATTTAGCAGCGAGGTAGAACAAATTGACCGGGAAATTGAGGATCTATAATGACAAAATACGTAATTGGTATTGTTCATCCGAAGCGGGGTAATATATACTTACGGACTATACATAAAACTGAAGCACATGTAACAAGTAATCGTGAGTTTATTCGACCAAGTGCTACATTTTATACACCCGACAAGGCATATCAAGCTATTGAGCAGATCAATGAACTATGGGGGAATGACAAATGGTTTTCGACACGTAGTAGTGATCTATATAAAGCAGAAAAAGTTATACTAAAATGGCATGTACCGTGTCACGGCATACAAGAAGATTTATTGATAAAAGATATAGGAGAATTCTAATGGTAAAAATATCCCATGAATGTCCATTTTCATTAATGGAGAAGGCACGAACTGACTTTAATGATTATGATTATTGTCTTGTTCACTTACTTGAGAAGGATGAAAGATATCTAAATTTCTTCGTTGAATCGAAGAAAATGGGTCGCCATATTTTACTCGATAATTCAATTTTTGAGCTAGGTACAGCATTTAATCCAGTACAGTTCGCAAAGTGGGTTGATTGGCTTAAGCCCCAGGAGTATATTATTCCCGATGTTCTTGAAGATTGTAAAGGAACTATACAAAATGCAAAAGATTGGCTTGCAACATATAGTGACTTACCAGGAATAAAGATTGGTGTTGTACAAGGAAAAACATATTCAGAGTTAGTAGAGTGCTATGAATTTATGTCGAAAAATGTAGATAAAATTGCAATCAGTTTTGATTACAGCTATTATGAATTAACTGGGCTTGGCCATAATAAATGGCAGAAGTTTGCGAATGGTCGACAGAATTTTATATTCCGTATGTTAGCCGAAAAGAAATGGAACTTCTGGAAACCACATCACTTGTTAGGTGCTGCAGTGCCCCAAGAGTTTAAATTTTATGCGGATTTATGGGATAACGCAAACATCCAATCTCTTGATACATCTAATCCAATTCAGCAAGCACTACTCGGACATGAATATACTATACACGGTCTTATTGATAAAGATACAACAAAAGTAGCAGATTCATTTAATGCAGATTATAATGAAACGGACCTATCCATGTTAAGTGATAACGTCTGTATGTTCAGAAAATTTTGCAGTGGAGCAGTAAAATGAGATGGTGTGCATATTTTAGTCAAACTGGTAGCGAGATACTAGAAGTATCGAAAGCTATTAATAGGTTTCCAGATGTTGTATTTTATAATACAAACTTTGGTACTAAGCCACCTATAAATATTGAACTGATTACAGAACTGAATACACGTAAAATACCACTCCATATTCTACCGAATAAGCCGAGAGTACAAGACTATAAAACGTTCTTACTAGAAGGCGACTTATTAACTTTACACGGATGGCTAAGAATTATTCCACCAGAAATATGTGATGAGTTTGAAATATATAACGGTCACCCTGGACTTATAACAGAGCATCCAGAACTTAAAGGACAGGATCCTCAAAAGAAAGCATATGAATTAGGGTTACCATACAGTGGGTGCGTAATTCATAAGGTAACTGCTGAAGTAGACGCGGGTGAGATAGTTCTCGCAGAAGAAATAAAAATTGAAAAATTGGAGCTTGATGTTATAATTAATGTTTTACATGATACATCAATCAAATTATGGGTAGAGTTTTTAGAGAGTAAATTGCAATAATTAAGGAGAATAATGAGAATATCTATTAGCGGATCGCAATGTGTTGGAAAGACAACACTAATTAATGATTTGTTCAGTAAGATTGAAATCAATCAACGATTCAGTCTAAGAAATGAAACTACACGAAATGTATTAAGAGACAATCTCGGATTTGGTACTCTACCAATTAACGAGGAGGGTGGAGATCTGACACAACGATTGATCTGTTCACAGCATTTAATCAATCACGCAGCTGGGGAAACTGGAGATGTTATCTACGATCGTTGCGCATTAGATGGGTTGGTTTATACTTCATATTTATATGATGTTAATCGTGTAAGTAGAGAGACGCTTCGCATTGCGGAAGCAATTTTTGAAAATACTAAGTATGACATTATGTTCTACATTCCTCCAGAGGTTCCGTTGGAGGAAGATGGGGAAAGAAGTGTAAGCCCGTCATTTCGTAATTCAATCTGTAATTTATTCGAGGAGTATATTACCAGTTATAATCTTCAAGTCGGATACCTAAAAGGTACACGCGAAGAGAGAGTTCAGAGAATCTTAGAAACAATTAAAGCATATGATGATTATCAAAATAAACAAACAAAAATGTTTAATACACTTGATAAGAATCTGCAGAACGCAATCCAGACTATTAAAACTGATTTACATATAAAGGAGTAACATGCCTAATACAAGTAGTAGTGTCTTCGGGCACGGTAGACCACCACAAGGACCTGATCCAACATCTCATGCAACATTATCCCGTCTTAATAGACCAGTTGAAGCAACTCATCTTGGACAGACTGTTGAGTATAAAACAGAATACGATCCCTCTTTACTAGTTGCAGTACCTAGACAAGAGAATCGAACAGGACTAGGAATTACTCTCGATAGTCTTCCATTTGTCGGGTACGATGTATGGAACGCATATGAAGTAAGTTGTTTGACGTTATATGGTGTCCCTTGTGTATTCATCGTTAAGATTATGTATCCCGCAGATAGTCCATCTATTGTGGAAAGTAAATCACTAAAACTATATCTTAACTCATTTAATATGTCAAAGGTTGGAATAAATCTTGAGGAAACTATAATGTTTCTACGTGCAAAGATTCGAGATGATCTTTCAAATCTGCTCGAAACGAAAGTACATGTACAATTATTTGATCCACTATTTAATGCCTCATCTCTTACTCCTCCTGGTAACTGCTTAAATAATCTACTATACAGCGACGAGTCAGAAGATTTGCAAGAAATTGTTTATACTGAAAATCCAAATCTTATTAAAACAGTTGAATATACTGATTTTGAGAAATACGAGTTCGAAGATAAATCTGATCCAACGCTTATTCCACAGGCTATTGAATTAATGGAAAACTGGGATACCGACAAAGAAATTCCTGAGCCACAAAAAGGGTTGGTTATGTCTCAAAAACTGTATGAAGTAGAATACACAGACCTACTTCGCAGTAACTGTAAAGTCACTCATCAACCAGACTGGGGAACAATTGTAATAGCCTATAAAGGTAAAAAGAAACTCAATCGTAAGTCACTATTGAAGTATATAATTTCGTTTAGAAACGAAAATCATTTTCATGAAGAGATATGTGAAGCCGTATTTACGACCCTAAAAAATAATACAGAGCTGGAAGCAGAAGAACTTCTTGTTGCATGTTTCTACACAAGACGGGGCGGTATTGATATTAATCCTATTCGTGCAACGAGCAGCAAAATGATTAATATCTTCTTTAAGGACTATATAAACATTAACAAGCTAAGCCCGAAAGCCACAAGACAGTAATGAGCAATGAAACTGATCGAGATTTAGATTGGTCATTCTTCGAATATGTTATTGCTTATAATTGTACATTTGAAGAGACTTTTACCGCGTCAATTTATGGAGCACTAAAATTAAAATATATTTCAAATACTAATATTCGGCAGTATCTAGGTATTATTTTTGACTTCTATAAACAACACAGTGCTCTACCAAATGCTACAGAAATAAAAACATATCTAAAGGATGACGACCTTAAAAGTGCATACAAAGATGTTGTAATGCAATTTAAGACTCTTGATTCTTCTTACAATCAAGAAGAACTACTGAAGAACACAGAACGGTTTCTAAAAGAAAGAGCAGTATACTATGCAGTAAAGGATACTGTAGATGAGGTGTCCTCGAAATCAGATATTGATACTTCACTTATTTATAATCGATTTGAACAAGCTTGTGGTTTAACATTAATTGATGATTTAGGGTTCGATTATTTTAACGAAATAGACCGACATATAATAGATCTTCAAACAATTGACCGTCATATATCAACTGGATTTACATGGCTCGATCAAAATCTTGGTGGTGGGTTACTTGAAGGTGGTAGAGCATTATATGCATTTAGTGGTGCTACAAATTCAGGTAAATCAATTGTCCTTGGTAACGTTACAGGTAATATAGTTTCACAGAATCGTACTGTGGTTGTAATCACATTAGAAATGCCTGAAATGATTTATGCAAAACGAATCAGCAGTAAATTTACTAATATTCCACTAGGACAACTTAAACAAGAAGCCGATCAACTCAAAAATTATGTTATTAACTTTTCAAAGAAAAATTCAGGTGCAAGACTTATATTAAAAGAGTTCCCACCGAATAGTGTAAACGCAAATAATATTAAAGCTTATCTAACGAAACTTGTACAAAAATACGGTATAAGAATTGATGCGGTCGTTGTTGATTACTTAACACTCCTACAATCAATTATAGTAACCGGTAGTTTATATGCAGACGGTAAAGCAGTTGCAGAGCAGATTAGAGCTTTAAGTTATCCATTACATTTTGGTTGTCCGTTTGTTACTGCATTGCAAGCCAATCGTAACGCGTACGATGAAGCAAACCCGAGTATTGATACAACCGGTGAAAGTATTGGTATTCCTCAGACAGTAGATTTTCAAGCTTCTATTTGGTCCTCTGAAGCAGAAAAAGAGCTCGGAGTCATTAATATGGGACTTCAAAAAAGTAGATTTGGTCCGTGCCACGGTAAACGTGCATTTAGAATTGATTACGACACATTAGTTATTACAGAGATGGAAGATGCATTTGGAAACACTGACGAACTACGTAGTATTGACACTGCATTAGACCAGTTAAGAAGTTGATTATTTTAGAGAGCTAATAAATATTATTATGAAAAATATATTCGTATGGACACATCATGACTTGGATGGACTTGCAAGCTGTCTAGCAATCAAGTGGTTTCATCCTGGGTGTAAATTTGATTATATACCAACTACAGGATATACTTTCCGCAGAGATTTTACGCAGTGGTTGTTAAAGAATCGCATTAGTGATTTTGATACAGTTTATATTGTCGACCTAGATATAAGCGAGAATCAGGATCTAGTAGATGAAGAGAATGTAGTCATTATTGATCACCATTCAACTCATGTTAATAATGCTTCCTATGAATTTGCAACAAATACGGTAATTGAGTATTCATCTGCGGCAAAACTGATTTATAAGCTTTATAAAACAAAAACAAACATTGAACTAACAACACCACAAAAAACACTAATCGCACTCGCAGATGATTATGATTCATATAACCACGAGGTTGAAGATTCAATAATTCTCAACTCGGTTTTCTTTGCAACAACAAATAACTTCAAAACATTTATGTCGTTGTATGAGAAAGGGGTTACAGGGTTTACTCAACAGCAATTAAATATATATAACATTTATCAGAGAGATCTAAAGCAGACTATTAATGATCTCAAATATTTTGAAAATAAAAAGTTAAAAATAGGTAAAAATTCATATCATATAATAGCAACATCTGCAACGGGATTCATAAATAATATTGCGGATCATATTTTAGATAATTATAGCCCTGATATAGCTATCGTTGTTAATCCGAAAACAAAACATGTTAGCTTTCGCCGTAACACAAAAGTCGATTTGGATCTTGGACGACTAGCAGAAGCGATCGCAGATGGCGGTGGACATAGTTATGCGGCTGGCGGACAAATTACAGATAATTTCCTGGCTTTTACTAAATTGCTAAAGCTACGGAAGAAAATGTATAGAATTGAAAAAAATGGATAGTAAAATAATTGACTGTTATAAAGACGATACCCTAAACTCAAACCCATTAACTGAAATAACAAACAAGGAATTGGATTTAATTATACTGAGAATGGGATCATTTCTCTCCATTATATCCAACAAAAAAAATAACCAGGCTAAGTTGCTAATTACGGCTGTAAAAGATAAATATTTTAAAGAGTTATTTTTAAAACAAGCAAGTATAGACAATGTGCAATTATTAGTAAAATGTATAATAGAACGATATCCAACTGTATGTAAATCCAAAGTAGTGCTTAATAGTTTCTTAAATCAAAAATCGTAATTAATGGTGTATAATGATCACTAAATTTGAACAGTATTTATACAATACGTATCTCTACGTATCGCGTACTGAAAGGGGCAAACCCTTCTCACCACGCAAGGATTTCTCTACACTCGATCCAGAAAAAGAGAACCACTTAAGGCGTATCTCCAATCTTCTAACAAGATACCCTCACATTGATCCTAAACTATACTTCAAAGCAGCGTACGAAATATATGCTGATCAAGAATTTTTCGAACTATCGTACTTTTCAGGGATGGGAGCAGTAAACGCTTTCACTCTTTATATGAAAAAACTGCGAGAGCTTCCACCAGATGATGATTACCAAATAGAAAGACTAAAAGAGTCACTAAAATTCATCGCGAAGTTTTGCTACGATAACAAAATCACTCTACAGGAATACATTACATTTCAGACAGGTGTAACGTATGACTGGATGAAACACTTAAAGAGGCATCAAATATCTGTATATGCACTTATGGAATTTCCGCAAGTGTATGATACAATTGTATCTGTGCCTGAGGATGAACGAGAGTTGTTGCTAGGGGATTGCGGTAAATATTTTCTTGGTTATAAATCAAAATATTTAAAATCCGAAAAAGCGCAAAATCTCGTTTCGAAAGCAATAAAAAAGATAGATAAAATTATTGGAACAAGTAGATAAAATTAGAGATGTATATAATATATATATGTAAAGGAGAATATAAGTAATGAGTAATATAGATATAGTAAGTATGTTTGATAGTATTAAAGAGTCGTTAAATAACGAAAAAGGTGCAACTGGTGCATATAGAAATATTTTAAAGTTTACCCCGGGTAATACATATTTGGTTAGAATTATTCCGAATATTAAAGATCCAAAGGAAACATTTTTCCACTATTTTCATCACGGGTTTACCTCAAATGAAACTGGTCAGTATGTCGACGGATTATGTCCGACAACATGGAATGAGAGATGCCCCATCTGTGAAGAGCGTTTCAAGCTATGGAAGAAGGGAACTGAAAGAGACAAGAATCTTGCTCGGTTGATGCGTCGGTTAGAAAAACATTACGTGAATGCGTACATAATTGATGACCCAACGCATGAAGAGAATAACGGTACAATCAAGGTTCTTCGATTAGGTGTACGGTTATACGAAAAGATTCAATCCGCTGTTGATGGGGACGATTCAGATGAGTTCGGTTCACGTGTATTTGACCTTTCCGAGAACGGATGCAATCTCAAAATAAAAGTTGAGACTACAGCTGGAGATGACGGCAAGAAGAAGTATACTAACTATAGTAATTCTCGATTTACATCACCAGGAGCAATTCCAGGAATGACACCAGATCGTATGCAAGAGACATATGAGAACGTGTTTGATCTTACAGAGTTTGTAGATCGTAAAACAACTGCTGAGCTTCAGGATATAATGAACGTTCATGTGTTCTGTAATGGTTCAAAAGTTGTTAAAAAGGCATCTACAGAAGATGTAGAAAGTGCCATTAGCACAGCAGCATCGGTTGACACCAAAGACGTAACTCAGGAGTCATCCAGTGTTGATGAGAAGAAACAAACAATATCAACAGATGATAAAATTAAAGATCTTCTGGATGGTATTGATGATATTCCAACTGACGATTAAATTATAACTGAAAGGTAAAATGACAAACAACGTAAAACTTCCCTATGCAAATTCTAATGTACCTCGCAATGAACAAGAGCAGGCACAGATAATTGAACGAGCTGCGAAGGCTTACGAAGCGTATTTGGATGCGTTGGGATTCGATTGGAAGTCGGATCCCAACAGCACCAACACTCCGTTTCGCGTAGCTAAAGCATTTGTACAAGATTTAGGCGCCGGATGCTACCAAGATCCCCCAAAAATAACGGCATTTCCAAATCACGATGGATATGACGGAATGGTGTTTCAAGGTGGTATTCCTGTAAAGAGCTTATGCTCTCATCACCATATGCCATTCATTGGTGTTGCGCATGTTGCGTATATACCATCTGCGACTGGCAAGGTTATCGGATTAAGTAAACTAAATAGACTGGTTGAATTTTATAGCCGTCGTCCGCAAATTCAAGAAAGTTTAACTATGCAGATACATGATGCTATAAACACTACATGCGATGATAATCAAGGTATCGCGGTTGTTGTTAGCTGTACGCATACTTGTGCGTGTCTTCGTGGTATTAAACATGACGGTTGCGAAATGAAAACCAGTAAATTATCTGGTTGTTTTCAAGATGAAGTTTCATGCAGACAAGAGTTTTATAACTTTATTGATAACATGAAAAAACACCAAAGGTTAATGTAATGAGTCCAGAAGAGTTAGAGAGAAGAAGAAAGCAGAAGGAAGATCTAGACGCCTTAGGAGCATTAGCATCATTTGTATCCACTAATATGAATACTATTGATGCGTATACCGACAGTGTAGATAAGGTGAAACTAAGAGCGAACAAACTAGACCCCAGAAAGCTATATGAAGGGGCGACACATCAAAATGTTGATCTTGCACAACAACTAATAAATGAGACTAATATACATGAAATAGATCGTAGTTTACCTACACGTACAAGTGCACCTCCTGCTTCACCAAACCTCCCTACTCCTCACCCGACACAATATATTCCTACTCCAAATGTTGAGGGTCGTATACATCCCCCTCCGCCCCCTCCATCCCCAGAAAAAGTATACGACCCTCAACTGGAGTTCTCATTTACTGACAACCTTGAAAAAGATACACCAATAGTGAAGAAGCTATTCGATATACTTGAAAAGCAATCGTTTAATCTCGAAATTATAAAAAAGACTTTAATACAGATTGAACAAAACACCCGAAAAAGAAAGTACTCAAAAAATGATTCTAAAGGAAATGCACGAGAGAGCAGAAGCACTCAAGGGGACAAAATCACTAGAACAAATATCCACGATTAAACTTCGCCAGGAGCTAGCTACTGTAAAAACGAAACTAGCAACATTGGAAAGTGATTATGAGGCTTTTAAAACGAAGGTTATTGCGATTTTAAGAAAGCAGAGTGTGCAAAATTCACGTGCACGAAGTGATCGCAATTCAACCATAACTGCAAGTGATGTTGAACAATTAATTAGAAAGAATTTGAAATGATTATAACTATTGACAAGGATGCTATAGTTCACAAATTTTTAAATCCGATTAGCCGACTTACTGAAGAGTGTAGTATACATCTCACTGACAATGAAATTTACGCACTCGTGAATGATTTAGCCGGTAATATAATCCTGCATATTAAACTTCAAACACAAACAAGTTTAACAGATGAATTTGTTTTGAATGTTAAAGATATTAGGAAATTAAGCAGAGTATTCGATTGTGTAGACACTGCAATCATAGATTTAACAGTCGATCCAAATGCAAGTGTGTTAAAATACGCTTCACCTAAGTTATCATTCAAACTTCATTTAAATAATGAGAATGTAATGAGAAAGTGTCAAATTAGTCTTGATAAGATGAATAGTCTCAAATTTGACAGTGAATTCAAACTTACAGGTGATAAGCTTAGTGAGATATTAAAAGGTAGTATTTTTGCCACTGAGACGAATAAAATATACTTCTTCTCCAAAGACGGTAATATCCATGCTGAATTAACTGATAAAACTACACAGGATATAGATAGCATCACATTCATTGTCACAGATACTATTAAAGGTGAAGATTTAACATCTCCCCTACCTTTTAGTGTCGAAGTGTTACGATTGTTGTCTGGCTTGCGGCCAGATAGTATACAGGTAATGATCAATAATACATATAAATTGATCAAATTTAAAATAACAACCGATGTAAGTGAAACGAGTTATCTCATTCCCGCTTACGTCAAATAACAAGGAGACTAAAATGGCCAATAAATTAACAACACTCGGCTACTTCAAAAAGCGTCTACGCGATAGTGGATATATAGTTGATGATCTATATCGTGGATATACACAATTAGATCCACGATTATGGTCCGTCGTTATTGATCCTCATGGTGCAAGTGTTTTCTGTACATGCTATCTAAATGACCCTGAAGTAGGCGATTCATATTTTGAAATTTATGATGGAGGCCAATTTATTAAGCCAGGGCGGATGAAGATTAAAACTAACTCAATCGAGGTGTTTATAACATATCTCGTGAAGTTTAATATTAATAACAAAGCACCAGTCTATGATGGCACACACAATCAATCACAAGACAACAGGAGATCAAACTACGATAATAGAGGATATACGTATGATACCAGAAGAGCTCCGTCTTATGATAGAAGATAACTAGACTAAGATTAATTTAAAAGCCCGGCAGTTTTTTGCCGGGCTTTTTTTGTGTCGTAATTAAATATATACATGACAACGGAAAATTTAGATAGTTCAGAAAAATCTAAAAAACCAAAAGTAAGTTCAAAAGCAAAGATATCTAAGAAGAAAGATCAATCTGAAGATAAACCATGCGATGATCTAGAGTTCATAAATAACGTTCTCAAGAATGGTTATAATAGATACAATGAGATAATTGAGCAAGAGCGCCGCGAGTATAACGATGATATCGATGCGTTACAAGCTACAGTTGGAGAATTTCTCAATGATTTTATTATTATCGGGCACACTCCAGATGATCGACGGATGATCGTTAGATACTCACCGACTCCAAAAGATTATGATGCCTTGAAAGAGTTGTCGCGTGAATGTCTAATTCGAATGCTTGCTGATGGTCGACTGGATGATGATTAACCTGGTATCCAGTATCCATGGCATTTTTCATTCTTTGCAGGAAAATGCTCGTTTAATGCATCCGCTGCATCTCTTACATCACCGCACTTATCCATGAGCGTCCACGGCGGTGCAAAGAATCGATGAGTATGTGCTACAGGTCCCCATCCTGTCTCTGTTAGATATTGTTGCTTTGGTGCTGTAGCGTGAAGATACGACAGTTCACCTTCTACATGAGTGCCACCAAGAACCATCAGATTACCCGCTACTCCGGCGTTACCGTCAAGTAACACCTCTTTACGCATAGCGCTTGACGGTTTAATATTAATGATATCTGCTCTTAGCTCCAAGTGCCTACCACCGTCGATTAGCAATTCTTGAGAAGCAGAGATATACATACCTTCGCCATAGATATTAACAAGAGTGCCATACATATCGATTGGCCCTGTGGTCTTGATGTGAATCCCTTTGCTTCCAACGTTCAATCTGTATTTATTACCTACGACTACATCCCAATCACCCCCCGGGACAGAATCAACATCCACGTATTCTACGAGAGGACATTCAGCCATTGTAACATACGTTCCTTTAGTAGCTATAGCAGTACCTTCATTTCGAATCTTACCGATAGGATCAACTCGATAGCTCTCTAGATCGTTAAATACAGTACCAATATTTGTTGTCCTATTTCCGGTAATCAAAACGATATCATCTCCGCCATTACCAAATCTCGATTCATGCATCAAATCAGCTATCTTCTTTTGATTGTCACGTATGACTTTTTCAATAATCGTACAATCATAATCCTTCCTGTTAAAATAATCCGAGGAAGAGCCACCACATTCCGTACCAGACTTCCCAGTAAACTCGTTTATACACAAAGCATCAGGGTCCCATTTATATTTGTCGTCTTTCCAATCTCCCCATTGAGTAGACGGGCTGTCCCCAGTCCCATCACAAGTTATACACGGCTTATCAAACTTCTTACCTGATCCACCACAAACAGGGCACTTTGCAAAATCCCCATCCATTTCCTGGAGCTCAGAAGTATGAATTTGGTTTTTCTTTGTACGTTGAATTTCAAACAATCTTTTGTATTTGTGAGTATCCCGAAGTATATTCAACACACGAGATGCTAAATCTCGGCGAGCTGGGAAATCTCCGAGCTTAGTTACACGATCACCCATAATGATATTCTCTTGATAGTTCGCAACATAGATTGCTTGATTCTTACGAACAGTTAAAAATTGATCTCCGAGTACAAGAGTCTGGTCGTTGTGTGATGCAAATCTGGATGTAGTTGAATTATTAAACTCGAGAAAGGAGCCACTATAATGAGTAAATTTTAATAGCTCTGCAAGATCTGTATCAACTACTTCAATTGTATGTTTGTTTGAATTAAGTACATGTTTCGAGCGAAATGTCTTTATATTATGATCAATATTACCGTTCGATTCATCCGAAGCTAGATTTTCAAACGAACTTGGATAATCCGTTGAGACAAAATCTTTTAATTCTTGATCTTCTTTATCTAAACTGAAAATTCTTTTCCAGTCATCTTCACCGTGAGATGCTGCCCAAACAACAGGATAATTCGCATCACCTTCAATAAAAAATACCCATACATGTGCACCGACATTTGGTATGGTGAATTCACCGCGAGATAAATTTGAGTAATCAGACGGAGAGTATTGAAATCCATTAGGGTTTACGCATTGATTCGTGCTGGCACCCGTCTGTGTGAATGCATCTTGAACTCGATTCTCTCCAACGTAGTTTTGTAACGGTCTAAATCCTTCTTTATAAGAATTACCGTCCCAGTAGTTTGAATCAGATGTTGTACCTTTTTGTGTAAACGCATTATACCTACCAGTAGCACTACCACCGAAAAGAGGTGACGCTTGCTCCGCCCATGGAAGCATTTGCTTCAACTGAGATAAAATACTATCTAAATCTGGGTTAGTATCTTTATCAGTAAAGGTAAATAACTTATCCTTAACTGTTGCAAATTCTTTATTCCAGTTCTCATACACAGCAGCAGTAATATGTGGGACATAAACTTTTACTCTACCGCGCTTTTCTGGGTCATTATTTTGTACAACAATACCTAAATAATTTCCGTAATATCTTTCACCGGTCATATCATCTCCGTTATCTAAACAACTGTTCTGGTAGATCTATAGATTCTGGTTTAAGAACATTATCGTTTACTCTACCCGAAACAGGGTTAATTTTCTGTCCGTTATTTCCTGTATATGTTATGCTATCTGCATCATTACGCGGAAATGTCTCTTCAACTCCTATTGGTTTTTTCCATCGAATTCTATCATCATTTGCCTGCTTGAATGGAACAAGCGGTGTTAGATGATTGACTAAAACATGTACAAAATATCCATGCGGATGCGGCTCATCTAATTTATAAATTGCATCATGCTTACCCCAATATTTATTGCGTTCTCCGTCTAGTATACGATAATTTTGATGGTACCAGTCATTATTAAGAGCTACACCATGTGCAACATTATACGGAATCGGCCTCTCTTGAGTAGTTTGTTTACCAGTACCATCTTCAGTAGTTAAAAGCGAATCGAATGTGATGTTACGCCTCATACATTTTGTCGTTACATGCTGCGCGTTCATCATATACTCAACTACTTCATCCGGAAGCTTTTGTCGCATACTTTCTCTTATATACGATGGGGAAGGCCAGGGCGTTAGAAACCACTCCATACGACTATTTTTAAATTTAGGATTTACACCCCAATACCAAATGTCAATACTGCTAGTATCTGCATAATAAAGAATTGTATTAGTTCCCATAACCTCAGAGAACGGATTCTTAAAGTATGCCTTCTTACTCTCAATATACTGATCAATTTTAGGATGAAGACCTTTTATTTGTTTTACCCAACTCCTAACTAGCGGTGGTTCCTTATCATTCAGTTTTTCGTGGATTTGATCTATAATAGACTTAACTTCATCAATAGAGTCTTCTTGGCATGCTGCACCAAGTAACTTAACCATGTCTTCAATCTCTTCTTTCGCATCAGACACAGTATATAATTGAATATCATTAGGTAATGGCTGAGTTCGTATCATCTGAACATAGCCAGCATCTGTAGTGCTATTAGTAACAGCTCTTGGTAGATTTACAAGATCTACCGACCCGTTGGCCATTATATCTTCAGATGTGTGTTGATAAATTCTTACATTAGGTTGCGTACTCATATCATCCTCCGATTGTTATTCCGACTCCAAGACGATCACCGCCACGCTGATCTTGTTCAACTGTAAATGCTGGTTTCTCTCGTCTGTCACTTAATGTCTCTTCAATCTCTCCATTAAACAGCTTGCGGAAATCTATTTCCTTCTCTTTAGCCGTTATTTGAAGATCAGCATAGAATTCAAGATTCTCGATAGCTCTTTTAGTATTCTCGATAGCTTCTTCAATTCTTTTATACGTATGGTACAGAATAATAATATGCTGTAAAATTTGTGCTGCTAATGAACCAAGTGAGAATGCAAATCGTTTTAAATCAAGTAGAATATCACCAATATGACCCCAAATATTACCACCGGTCGATGTACAAGAACCAGCGCCAGATGTTGATTCAAACGCCTCCCCAACAGCATCAGATGCAGCATCAATTGCACTTGCCGCCGCACGTGCAACTGTATCATGTAAATGACCATTAGCTAACCCAGTATTAACAATCGATGCTTGTGCGGCCGCATTCCCAGCTTCGTATCCTAAAGTAATTGCCTTTAAAAGAGTTACCAAACATTCAATTATTTCACCTATTCCTTCAATACCTAATGCGATTTTTATTTCACCTAAATGCTCTATTAAATGCATGATCCATAGTGCATAAGATGCAACAACAATTCCAAGAGCTATAAGATCCCGTTTAATAATATCTTCATACCAATCAATCGTCTTTTCGAGTGACTGCTCAAAATTATCCTTTTCATTCTCAAAACTAGTTTTTAAATTATCAACTTCTCTTTCAAGATCATCAATTGCATCACTCCCTCCGCCACCGGCAGAGGTACTTGTAGAAGCTGGTCCGCCCTCGGGCTCGAATTCGAAGCAAGATGTCATACAAAAGAGAGTTGACGGTTGATTGATTTCAAATCCAGTACCTGCAAAAAATGTTGTGTTATAGAATAAGCAAGAAGAGATGCATGTTAATAGACACCAATTAGTAGAAGTGACTGGAATAGTTTTAGATACATCTAGAAAATCACAAACACTATAAACAATAGTTTGCGGCCATACCGGTGTATATATCCACGTACTAATATTCGTATATAGAGTCGTCCACTCCTCGTTAGTTATATCTGGTTCACATGCCATTAGTAAATATCCTCTTCATTTTTTAAAGCATCATATGCATGGACTTTTACCATTACGACATCATTAACATATTTTTGATGATGAATAATATGCTTTACTTTTGTTACAAAATATTGCCCACACACTTGATAATCATAATTAGTATCACTATCTTCTGTCAATCTATCAACCCCTATAAATGTACCAGCTATTCGATGTGTGGAACCTTTTAGACGAACTGCTAGCGTTTGATTTAAATACACTCCACCGAATAAAATTTTACCGCGGCCTTCAGATCCCCTAACAATTCTATCTTCAATAGGGTCAAGAGTTGAGACAGGAGAGAATGCAGGTACAATTGCATATTCCTCAGTCTTCGTTCTGTTTAAGCACATAACCGGATAATCGTTACCGAGAAGCTTCTCAACATAATGAGTCTTAAAATATTGTTTTACAGTTTGTATTTCATTCTCTTTTACATCAACTTGAAACTGCTTTCCTTTATGCCAATGCGAATATACTGGTTTCGTGATGTATGCTTTCGCGTTATCCAAACCAGCAGACTGACTAAACCTATACGATAGAATAGTATTATAGTCTGCAGATTTAATATCAATTTCGGTACTAGCATCTTCAACATAAGGGGCTTTAAACGGACTTACTGATTGGGCGCCGTCTGTATTATCTGATCTATTTTCAAAAAATAAATGCTCCCTTTGCAACTTACCAGGCTCATTCTTACCAGCTTCTTCATAGTATTTCCATCTAGGAATTAACGCAAATTTCTCTTCTCCTCTATCCCACTCTAGACTGCATTCATCATATCCATCATTACTAATATGAAACCGCGCTACATAATCTAAACAGTCTTGTACTGTCATACTAGACTTAGTATTAAATAAAATTTTGCCAGCTCCAGGATCCCAGTCATCTTTACTTATGTAGTCTTCGTAACCCGCAGCAATTAATAACGACGCAATAGCATCTCCAGTGTACATTGCACGTTCTTCATCAGTTGCATGTGCAATCGGCTCGGGAGGATAATCTGGATTCTTAAACCAGCCGCGCCGCGGACCAGTCGATGTACTCCATTCCAATACCTTCTCCTGCATTATCTGAAACTTTTTATCCCAAAAATAAAACTTCTTTACCTTCGTCGTCATATCTTCATGAGGCAAATCCTCTGTGTCATAAATCACACCGTGAAACTTTATTCTCCATATCTTCTCTGGTTGCATATCGCCGTCTTTAGTTGTAGGCCATACGTCTATAAAAATTTCATCTCTTGCATCACCTCTAACATGATAGAACTTATCACTAAACGATCGCTCAAATCCTTCCATTCTGTTATCAACAACAATAGATCCTCTCGTTGGCCAAGATAAGAAATCTTCTTCTATCTCTAACAGCTTTATTGTGTGTGGAGCTAGCTCATATCGTTGCATATGATTATAAAACGTAACCTTAATATTCCATAATTGCTGTCCAAGCATTTTTGAATCGGGTGTAATCGCTGCATTTAAAGCTGGGTCACCGCTACCTTGAGACCCTCCACCCTGAGACCCTCCATCATCCTGGCCGCCAGTAGTTATAACTTGCGTTGTTAGATTACTACCTGGAAAAGACGGAACACCACTCTCAATACCACCAGGAAACATATTCTCAATTGCTGCACGCGCTTGTTCAGGATTAGCCGAGTTGTTAATTAGATCTTCAAGATTGTTTGCTTCTAGTAACGCTCTCGTATCTTGGCCACTATTTGTTAACTGCGCAAGCACTTCTGGGCTTACACCTGTTCTAGTTCGTGGTACATATGATCCATTTGGTAGACGAGTTAGTGTTTTTCCTTCACCATCAATTGGAGGTGAGCTAATATGCATAGAATTGGCCATTATTATCCTTTAAGCTGATTTAAAATACTTCGAACAGTATTAGTATTGAGAATCTTTAACTTCGCTCCCGGTGGAGGCATTACTGTTGGATTCTGAATACCATTAACAGCGCAAATAATCCACCACATCTTTACATTGCGATAAAACTTCCACGCGAGCATTGGCCAAATATCTCCAATATTAACAGTATATATCGAATAGATATTAGGATTAAGCTCTGACGGAAAATTAACCTTTTTTAATAAGTCATAATAATACCACTCATTATGTTCATCTTCATACACATTAAAAATATTTTCATAGTTCTGTGGAGTAAGCTTTAACGATATATCTGGTACTTCATTATGTTTCATTTTTCTCCTTACTTCTATTTAAGAACACGAACAGTTATATTGTCTATAGATTCCGCACCTCTAATCGCTTCACCGTAAATATCACGACTCTCGTTGATTAATTCTCTAAATTGAATACGTACCTCCCATGCATCCGGTATAATATAATTACCAAATTCTGGCATTCTGTTTAGTGTACCCTTATTTGTTACAGATAAATTGGATACAACACATACCGGCGACCATCGTACACCTGGAACATAAGCTTCATACAAACACGGCGGCGTAATGGTTAATGTATTCTGTTGAACGTGTAGATTTTGCTTAATAAATGCTTCTAAGAACTGTTTATTTTTCTCGATATTCTTTTTCGTTATATCTTCACTTCCTCCAGTTGTATTAATTAAGTGAAATGCCACCTCATACGCATATTCAGTCGCTCCTGCGTATGATTTAGGGTACAAAATATCTGCAGCAGGAAAATATACCTTCGCTACTCCCTTTGCTGCTTGCGCAAGCCCTTTAATAGTATCGCCTAGAGGGTCTTGATTCTCTCGCCAGTTTTGTCTTATGGTATGATGAGTATCCATAAAAAATGGCAAATAATACGTATTACGAGCTGCCCCCATATACAACCCACTATAAGCCCCTTTGGGATCAACTATTCTGTGTGCCCAGTAGTTAATACCTTCCATCGTAGCACTAAAAGTTTGTTCGAACTCGCGTAATTCAATATACGGAAACTCCTCATATGCTACACTTGGCTCGTAATCAGATGCTGTCCAAATTATATCTTTTCTTCTATAGTCAAATATCGCCATTTTACTCCTTAGGTAATTAATACACCTGAACGCAATCGATCCCATACTCGAGCACGAAGCAAATACGCAGGGTCTCTATTTTCTCCGGTATCGACAGGTGGTAAATTACCCGTTGTACCTGCAACAGATTGACGAGGTTCAGCCAGTTGCTTCTCTTGCATATTCATTAATTTACCTACCATCTCTATTAAATTTCTAACTTCACGTCTCAAGGCGATAGCCTCAATACTTGCACTCTGACTTTCTTTTTGATCTTCTTTATTTAACTCTACTTTGAATACCGGTTCCTTAGCAGCTGGTAACTGGCCCTCAACGCCCTCAAACTCCGGTTTTTTAAACGCTCGAGTAGGAGGCAAAGCCGTATCGCGTTGAACTGTTGGCTGACTTTGAATCGGCTCAGCAGATGACATTGAGTTTTGTTTAGCGGCTTGTTCTTGAAGCCTTGTTGTATAGTCCGGTGATCTCTCTCCGATTGCTTGTGTTGCGTTAACGTCTTGCTGTCTGTTTTGTTCGGCTCTTTGTTGTCGAATGTTTCTAAGTCGTTCAGTATAATGATCGGGATGTTCGGTAGGGTATCTAGCAAGATCTCCAGTCAACGGAGGTGCCTTCTTCTCCACTGGGACGGCTTCTTCTGCTTCACTTGTATCATCATCCGGTAATTCAACATCCTCCTCATCCTTCAACAGTCCACTAAGACCTGGAACGCGCTTCATAGCCCAACGAAGCCATTTTGGAGACTTCTTAAACGCAGCAATCAGTTTAGTCTTTAGAGTTTCTTTTATTACCTTAAAGAGGGATCTACCCTTTACAACTTCAGGAGTGTCATCAGGTGGAGGATCGCCGAACGCCCATGAAACTAAATGCATAAAAGGCTTACCAACGACAGGTAAAGATCCAATAACTTTTGCAACATCCCATATACCGCTTTTTACATCTCCTGTAAAGACCTTCATAATTCCAGCGCCGATCTTGAATAGGGATGTTTTCTTTACACGATCAATAATCCAACTGTTTATCTTTTCCATAAACGTCGTACCACCACCGGATTTTATTTTTGCATCTTTCTTTTCTTGATTATCTTTGAACATATCAACAGCAAACCCAATCACCGTACCGATACCTGGCAATCCAACAGCGAGTGCAGACGCAAAAGAAAGTAGACCTTGAACAATTTGACCGTTCTTTATCTCGCCTACTGCTTCACCAATGCGAATAAGAGAACCAACAACAGGGGTATAGCGAATAGTCTTTTTTAGCTTATCCCAAATCCATGTACCTATAGATTTAAAAATACCGGCTTTCTTTTTACTCGCTTCGGCTGAAGCACCCCCGGTTTTAGCATCCAGGAATGCTGAGAAAACATCAATACCAATTGAAAGCGCAGTTCCTACCACTGGAACAAATCCGACTATTCCACTAGCCATTTCCAGTAAACCGCCGACAATATCGCCCCGGCGAAAGCGGTCAATCGCAAAAGCTAAACTGATTAATCCACCGATAACCGGTATGCGTTTTAATCCTTTTGCAATTAACGTCTTACCAATTTTCTTACCGATCATCTTCAGGCCACCGGCAAGACCGCCCTTGCCTATTAATTTAAGTGTGCCCTTTAACGGTCCACCTGTTGCAAGACCACCAACAAGCGCGGCTAAACCACCGAGAATTACAACAGCACCACCTAGCAGTGGAGTTATCGCCGCCATAATCTTACTTTTACCTAATAAGCCGCCTAACAGGCCAGGTGTTTTATCTCCGACTGTCGAGACCATGGCGGCTGTACCCGGAACAATTGTCGCCAGACTCTTTAGAGCATCTTTTGTAAATCCAGCAACTGTAACCTCATTCTCTTCATCAAGTAATGACTCGAATTTTTTCTTCGAAGGAGTAGTATTAGATTTTTTATCGTCACCGATCTTTAAATCGACTGGTTCGTTTGCTTTCTCTTCTAACTTCTTAAGTAAAAGCTTCTGTAATCTTCTAAACCGCATACGATTAAGAAAGCCCATTGACGGAATTTCACCAAAAATAGCCGACAGCGTTATACCTCGATTGGTCACCTCTGCAGCTGGATCTGATTCACTTAATGTATCGACATACTTCTCAAGACTACCTAGAAGCTTTCTCTGTAGTCGATTAAACTTCCACCATGTAAGTGGGTCTTTTGTAGACGGTGCACCTAATATTCCTGCTAGATCTAACTTTACATCACCTTCCATAGTTTTGGTTACTAATTTATCCGTATGCTTAGATACAGCATTCAGTAGTTTTCTCTGTACTTGATTAAACTTAAATCGAGTGTATAAATCACTCTTTGCTGAAGCACCGAATAAGGCTGAAATAGGTAAGCCTTGTTCCTTCGTCTTCTCCGACTCTGCTATATTTTTAATCAAAACGTCAGAATGTTTTGCTAACCTTGCATATAGCTTTGAGACTAGACGATTATATCTCCATGTAGTCAGTATATCTGTTTTTGGATTTGAACCAAAAAGAGAGGATATATTAAATGTTCCCTTTTCACCTATTTGTTTAACTATATCATCTACATGGCTACCAATTGAAGATAGAAACTTACTACGGAGATCACTCATCTGATTTTTATCAGCTTCTCCGGCCTGCGCCCCGAGTATTTTATTCAAATCGAGATTCTTTAAATCCAGCACCGGCTTTAGTTGTAAGTCAAGATTTTCAAACGATTTCGATATATCAATATTCTTTAATGATTGTGAGAAATCGATATCTCTAAACTGATCAGCTAGCTTTTTAGAGCCACTTTTTACTGCATCTTCACTGTCTGTCTTAAGCGTATCAGTAATATACTTCCCAATACTTGCACCATCTACTTCTATAGAAGACACATATATTTTGCTTTCAATTTTCTTTGCAAGTGGCTTTATTACTCGCTCTGTAAACTCACTAGCAAAAGGCTCTCCCTGTTGCAGAGACGAATTAAGTAGTTCAATAATATCACTGCTAGTAATAGATGTTCTCTCAACACTCGTCCCTGTAATAGCTTGTTGTACTCGGTCTACGTTCTCAAATTCATTAGGCATTTATTAACCCGTCTCTCTTTTCATTCTATCTACAGGCAAGTCAGGAGACAGTGCATTATACGACTGCTTCCCTTGTTTCTCTTGTTGCTTATTCTTCTCTACCTCAATATGATATTGCCAGTAGATAGTGCGCTCAATAGGAGGAATAGATTCCACGTATTCGGGAGTAAATCCAAGATCTCGAGTCAAGTGATAAATTTCATGAAAAACACCAAACAGGTTGTCATTGAAAATTAACTTGAGGAAATCATAAAAAAACTTCCGTCTATCGTCAACCTCCTGTCGTACTCTTTACCGTCAAATTGAAACTTAACTACTTCAATTTTGTTTGATTCCTCTTTAACCTTATTAATATAGCCAACAATATCTTTCAATAAGGCAGTATTAAACGATTCTACAACCGTAATACGATCCTTAAAGTTAAATTTGTCCCAAGAAACCGGAGTTACGGCTTCTTCCGTCTTAACCGACACGTCTGAAATATATTTAACTATCTCATCAATAAAAGCTTCACCGATAGTATCTCTCAAAGCCTTATTCGATTCAATCTCGATGTTCTCGTTGTTTAGACGGAATTCCCTCTCTAATCTGTATTCTGTTCCGACTGTGGGTACACTACATTCAATAACAAATAGATCGTTTTCAAACATTACAGGCTTAATGCTTGATAATGTAGTTTTAGCTACTTCATGTAACTTAATAAGATCTACTGAAACTGTCTGCGACGGTTTTTCAGCATCCGGCTTAACATCCAGATCAATTCTCCCTCCGATGCTACTAATACGAAGACCTAATGCAATAAGGAGTTTATCTATAACTGTTAAGTTATCTATATTAACTTCCTCCTCGACGCAATTCTCTCTTAGTATATCACGAAAGGTTTGAATGTATTCTGTATTATATACTGGTGAGTCTACAATCGACTTGATCAATCTCTTTTGCTGTGATGTGTTTATTTCACTGAACCTTACATCCCGTCCTAACGAAGGAACCCAATAATTGGATGCATATGTTGTCTTCTGCTTTTGTACCGCATTAAGAATCTGCGTGATGTTAGTCATTACTTCTGGTTTGTTATCAATATTATCTTGATTTGTCATAGTTATCTCCTTAAATATTTATGTATAAGTAATTATTTAAGAAAGGATAAAATACAACTATGCCGATAGTAATTGACGGAATCACGAAAATTCAGCAAAAATTCTTCCATTCATTAATGGCGACGTCGAATAGTCTCGCACTTTCCCAGCTTTGGCTGGTAGGTATATCAGTTGATGATATGAGAGCAATAGACACACAATGTGAGGATAAATTAAAATTATATGAAGGAGCCACACATAAATGGGATATTTTTAATGACAGTAAACTAACATTTAGTGATAGATGGTTTATAGGGAACACATTTTACATGTTGGCACAGACTGTTAGATTTCCAGGAGATAGTTTAAGTGTATCGCATGTAGGTGTAAATCAATCAGGAGCTTTAAAAGGATTAATCGGAGAAAATAGAAATGATCTCCCAAATGTTACAATAGCGTTCCTCAAAACAAATCAATCCGTAGCAGATTTATTTTTCCGGCCATGGATGATTACACTCGGATTCAAGAGTCTAAAATACCAAAAATTACGTAAACCTGTAAAACTACTCTCTTATCAAAAAGACGGAGTTTCTGCTCCTCTTAAATTAAGAAAAACTATTACTCTTGAAGCATGTGCACCAATTACAATAGATAGTGAAGAGTATAACTATACAGGAGATAAAGTAATACGCCGAGAAATTGAATTCGTTTATAATCGATACTATATTGATGCAACTGCAGGTCCAGGTCATACAAATCAAAATGAACTGTTAAACGAGTATAATAAATTAGCTTCTAAATCTGGTGTTATCAAGCCTACCCCGTGAGCTTAGCATATAACCAAAAAAAAGCGGCGCAAAAAGCGCCGCTTTTTTAAACTCCATACAACTTACGGAATCACAGATCCAACTGCAAATGGCTCCCACCATTGATAAGCAAGAGTTGCTTGGATTGTAACAGGTGCACCATTACCGGTAGCATCATATGACACTTCACCAACTGTTACAGGATAAATACCGACTAAACGAATTCCTCGCGCCTCTTTACCATCACGATCGAAAATAGTTGCCTTAGCAACGCTCTCTGTATACTTCGGTCCATATGCTCCAGTACTTTCACCTGCAGTTCCTGGAAATGAATTAAATATCGCCTTCTGCCAAGTTATTAGCTTCTCACGAATATTTAATTGCTGATCGCAACGGAATGTAACAGCCCATGCATTACTACCAGGAAAACTACCTGACCCAGGAACATTAAACTGTAATCCCATATACGGAACCTGTTGATTAGCAATCTCATAACCAGGAAGAGTCGTAGTTGTAATAAAAACATTATCCCCCTCATTAAGAACGCCAGGACCAATTTCAATAACCCTCATTTGAAAATCACGCGAGAAGTCTTTTGAAACCGCTTGTGTGTAAAAACCACCAATTCCCATTCCCATGATAATATCTCCTTTAAAAATATTTAGGGCAGGGGCATTGCTGCCCCCACCATAAATCTATTATAATAACTCTTCGAAATCTTGTCCTGTGCGTGTCGCAATAAAGTTTACAAGAATAAACTCTGCAACTCTTACAGGCTTAATATAGATATCTACTACTAGTTCATTTCTATCAATTACATCCGGTGTATTATTACGTTCATCACAAACAATTAGGTAATCATAAACCCCTTCATTATTCTTCGCATAATCAAATATAGGCGAAATAGCTGCTTTTAGACGGTTACGTGTAAATACAGTATTTTGCTCGAATACGAAGTAACGCACGAGCTGTAGCGTAGCTTTCTCAAGCCACAAGAACAATCTACGAACATTAATACGGTCAAATGCCGAAGGCTTCTTCTGCAATGTCTTCTGACCCCAAACCACATAACCATCACCTGGCCAGTATACAATCGGATTCATACCACTCTTGTATAGCAAATCACGTTGCTTCAAGGTTGGATTAATACCAATATCAACTATATCTTGCAGAATTCCACGATTCAGTCCCGCTGGTGCAAACCAAGGGAAGAAGTTAGTATCTGTATTAATCATGGTCCTTGCTAGCCATCCCGAAGTCGGCAACCATATAAACTTACCTGCGTAATTATCATAATGCTTAACCCAGTTAGCATACGTACATGCATAACTTGAATTTGCTGCGCCGTATAGATTCTTCAACGGCCAATAAATATGCTGTGAAAAGTTCTTTGTACGATCGTCTAGTACCTTTACATCACCTTGACCCTGTACGAATATATAACGCAACGGATCTGAAATATGTAAGCAATCTTTACGAGTATCTTTACAGAATGTATTGAATATACCATAAATAGTCTCATATAAATCATTTGCCTCTGAAGACGATCCAGTAGCCTGACTTAACAATCCATCACTATCTGAATCAAAGGTATGTGCATTTAAAATACCATCGATATAATGTGTGTCGTTAAATATCTCCTGCGAACGCGAATAAGCGTAGTTATTCGTTGTATTAGATGGCCAGTTATTCATATCAAGAACCATACCCGTCCAAACAGTACCGAGACCCGCTTCAGGTACGATATCGACACGAAGTAAATCACGATTCTCTGCAAGACGTAGCGCACGTTCCAATTTTCTTGGAAGTTCGCCGATATATTTTTCACTGCCGGTGCAGCTCTCAACATACTCACCAGTTGCATATAGATTATCTGCGTTTGCTAGATATGTATCTGCGCTAGTCAAATCATATACTACCTTTGCTTTACCGTGCGGTTCAGCTGGATTTACTGGATTATCGTCTAACGGAACTCCAAAGTCATCTGTATTTGATTTTGCGTCGCATGCAACACGAATCTTCTTAACTGGTAGACCATTTTGTGGATCAAACCACAGCCCACTTTGCTCGGAAATATTCGGATTAACAAACACTCTCATCGTTGTCGATTCATTATTAATGATATCCTCGATGTAGTAGTTCAAAGGTGAACCACCACGTGGGTTATTAATAGTACGGCTACTATCAAATGAACCACTATAAGTTTCTGAAACAACTCTATCAAGAACGCGATCTTCTGCGTTATATAATGACGGACGGAGCTTAAACTGCGTAAATATAATACTATCAGTATAACCACCTTGTCCTTGATCACCGAACTCCCATCCAGGTACGGTTTCAACTATCTCGGATATACATCCCGGAGATTGACGATACGTACCAGTTAAAGCGAACGCTAAACGATCAGTATTAAGAGTTAACCACTCAGAGTTAGTTGTAGAACTATTAATCGTTTTTGCTTGAAGAACTGAATCGAAATTCGAACCTTTGTCAATCTTCGAGTTATCAGCAATAGCGATATAGTATCCACCAAACTTGTCATCAATTACGGACTTAATTTCATTTACAACGACGAGACCGTTATAACCGATATTTGATAGATAAGCAGCCTCTGTTGTTGTGTAACCAGATGGCATCTGCCCGTCTTTCCAGTTAATTCCACCTTGTAGCCATTGTAGATAAACTCCTTCATTAACTACTGTATGAACCGGTTGACCGAGATAATAATTCTCTGCGGTTGTAAACTTCGGTGTAGTTGCAGTAGTTATTCCTGATGCAACATATGATGTTGTAATTTTCACACCTGTAATGGTTTCAGATTGTGAACTGAATTTCCAACGGAATGAATCGTAGTCACTATCAACTGGTGTATATGTTCCTGTCCACGCGCTATCATTGGAGACAAACACTCCACCAGAAAGCGTAAACGTTACTGCCTTCGTTGTAGTTGCGTTCTCACCAGATAGTGATACCACCAAATCATCAAAGCCTGCATAATTCGGCTCAGTTCCAGTAACAGCACTGAAAATATTATAAGCACCGGACCAGTTTTGTCCAGACTCATCATCAACTAAAATATCTGTATACGAAGCGGCTGTAATACCGGTTGCATACGCTTCAACATCTGAATTCCATGGAAAACATGGAAAAGATAAAACACTGTAATTTGAAGTGTATCCCTCTCCGCCACCTGATCCATATGGAAGTCTTGTAACAAGTAATGTGCCGTTGGCTTGCATTACCTGCTTACATGTGTGATAGAAATACCGTTCAGCAGCATTTTCCGGTTGGCCGTAAATCTGTTCAAACTCTGAAATACTAGTTACGTTAACAAGTTCATCTGTAGGACCTTGTGGTGCATAACCAGCACAGAAAACAGTTGTACCAACTGGGAGCTCGGTATTTAAACTTAAATCAATTTCTCTTATTTCTACGCCTGGGCTTTCAATTGTTCGCATATCATTCTCCTCTTAAAATAGTAAAACTTCTATTCGTTTTAATTATTTATTATTCTTTGGATATTATTTTCGAAGCAGTCGACACTATAAACACTGCTAAGAGTACAGTTTAAGCAAATTTCTGTGTGTCTGTTCCATCGTCTAGTAGTTCAATATCTAATCGATTGAATACAAATGTAAAACTACATTGTAATTGTCCTGAATCCCTGTAGTTATAATCTAATTCACCTAACGTGGTAATAAATGAATTAGTAAATACAAACCGCGCTTTTTCATTATTATACTCATCCATCGCGTTTGCTACAATTGTAGTTTGGTAGTTTGGTACGATCTTAGGCTCAAGCACCGGCATTCCACCCGGAAAAATTCCCTTTCCACCATACGCCGCATTAGTCGGATCATTTAATAGTTGAAGCCACTTCCATAAGACCCAATAGTTTTTAAATTCATTGTCAACCTCGAAATTAATTACAACTGGAGCATATGCTGGTCTATCGTATGATGTTACATTATAATTTTGCTGGCCATAATGTAATTGATGCTCAGGAACAGTTACACTTGGTATATTAATGTTATATACTGAAAACTGTAAACTATCCAGGTTTATAAATTTGTCTTCTCTTGTAGATCGAGATTGTAATTGCTTCATTATATTTGGTAGTGATAATGTAACAACAAATTTATCTTTCCTAAGCTTGTTTAAATGTGGTTGTGTTATGCTAGCCATTAAAAAACCTCCTGCCAATAATTAATCACAAACTACTCCACCCTGCTTGGTGTAATTCATTCATTCCTTGACCACCTGAAGAAAATTGTCCTGATGTCGGTGATGATCCAATAATAGTTGGTAACGGTGCGTTTTCATTCTTCTGAAAGAAATCATCCAATTTAAATATTCCAGGTTCAGTAATAGTATAATTTTGAATTTTGAGCGGCTTACCTTGATCATCATATGCAACTATTTCATAGTGCTGCTGACAAATCTCCTCTTGTAAAACATATAATCCCCAAACTAACGAAAGTACTCTATCATCATAAATCTGCTTGCCCTGCTTTGCCTTCCATGTTCCGTTTGGATACCGTACAAACGTCTGTAGCTCTTGAACAGTTGCGATATCATATATTTTGACAACTCTTAATGTATTCATCCAGTATCGCATATTCATCACACCATTATATTTGGTATTAGTATGTGAATAAATTCCTTGACGTATATCACCGTATTTGAGATTAGATGGATTATGACTAACTAAATTATGATAGTTATGCTTTTCATTTAATGAAGTTATAACCTCACCGCCACAATTATTTCTCTCAATCAACATTGGTGGTCTCCCCCAATGATTTCCAACACGATTTAATACCTCTGCGAATCGTGTCGGATGAATCGCGTTATTATGATAGCACCCAACTTGCTCAATATGCGTTAGATCTGTAAAATCAAATACCTGTGCAACAGATGCTGCTCGACCGATACCTTCACTAACATCAACACCTATACCGTATATACGGCCAGCCTGTGGCTCTGCCCAGACCTTATAATGTCCATCTTCGAAGGTTTGCAAAGGTAGTCTACATTGCTCTTTATAATCCTCTAATACCGATGTGTCAATAGCGGACTCGCCAGTTTCAAGGAACACACATTCAAATTCTTGTGAAAATAATTGCTCATCATTGCCGAGAGCTGCTTTCATGTCAGCAATCCACTTTTTACCGTGACCTGGAACCTCACTGTAATGAATACTCTCTGAATGCCAAGCAATTCGACCTTCTATAGCTTCACCTCGTTCTGCTTTTGAAAAGATTTCATGAAACTTATTACCTGTACCTTTTGGAGTACTAACTGCAAAAATCTTTGTTGTACCTTTTCGGGATGACGAAATAACCGGAATAACAGAAGCCCAGAAATCATCAATAAGATGAGATTCAATATGGGCCATTTCATCAATAATAATACAGTTTACAGAATCACCACGAACTGCACTACCTGTTGTAGTTGAAATAGCTATACTTGAACCATTACCAAAAATAACTTCCGTTCCGCCCCATGTAGCCAGTCCTGGCTTAAGCCAGTTCGGCAATTCTTCGAAAGCCATTTTGATACGACGAAGAATCATAATAGCAGTTTTCTCTTTATTAGCTACAATAACAACACGTTTATTTGATTGGAAGCAAGTGTACCATAATGCATAAATTGTCATCAATGTAGTTTTGCCCACCTGACGAGATGCACAGACGATTACAAAACGATTGGTTGTTAATGACTTTAAAACTCTTCTCTGAGAACGGTATAAATCAATCTTTCTTTTACCTTCATCCAAATCAACAATGAAAAAATAGTTCTGAGCGAAGTATACAAGATTATTACTACACTTTTTTAATTCCGCGACTCGCTGAGGTGTCCATTCGAACTCAGCATCTGTTCGTGGTAATCTCTTGTTACGTAGATATGTTTGATTATCAGACAATTCTACATCATCGACCATTTTTTTAGGATCTATTTTCATTTTACCATGGACCTTTCTCAATATAACATAAATATTTATGAAAAAATTGGAGAAGATTGTAATAAATAATTAAAAGACACACCAGACTATGTCTAAGGAGATTTAAAAATGAGAGATATGCTAGCAGAACAATATGAATTAGTTTTAGAGAATCAGATGAAAGGTACTGTTGACACACCTGGAATGGCAAAGCCGGGCCAGAGTATGTTAGATAAAGATACTAGGGAAGCAGCTGGTCGAGGTGTTAATAGCCCTGCTGCAAAATCCGTTGGTTCTCCGGAAGAAATGGATAAGAAGTTAAATCCAGGACACGGAAAAATTATGAAAGAAAGGGATATGGACGAAATGTTACCAGAAAGCAGTTTTGACAAATTATTTAAGGCTACGTTAATTGAAGAGGAACTCGGTGATGATGAGAGCCCGCTTGAGCAAACAGGTGGTGATGAATTTAACGATGAAATGGGAGATTTTCCACCAGATGGTGAAGGTGAAGATGATCTAGGAGAAGAAGTCGATGTAGCAACAGAACTACGAATGATTATCGATCGTCTAACAGAAATTGCAGAAAAGCTCGGCGCGTTCGATGAAGAGTCTGCAGAGACTGATGAAGAAGGTTTTGGTGAAGAGGGAATGGATGGAGATTTCGGAGACGAAGAGCCAGTTGTTCCTGAGGCAGTAACATATGGTAAAGGTGGTGGAGGTAAAGCCGGTGGACCAGGTAAGGGTTCAGATGGTAAGCTATCTGCATTCCCAGATAGAACATCCCAGATGCAATCAAAATCAAGCCAGAAGGTTAAGCATAGCGCAGTAACATCAAAGCAGACTGCAGCTGGTAAAGCTAGCCCAGGTGGTCCGGGTAAAGGATCAACCGGAAAACTCGGTTCTTTCCCAGACAGAGCATCACAGATGCAATCAAAAGGCAATCAGGTTGTGAAATCTGAAATGGGTAAAGCCGGTCGCAGCGTTTTTGATTAATTTATCTTTTATAGTTCAAAAAAGCGGAAGTATTAATTTGCTTCCGCTTTTTTATTGACTAGATTGATATACGTGAATTTAATCGAAAAGCCTTAAATATTAGTATCAATGGAGAATTTAATGAATTTTGAAGATACAATAAACCGAGTAGTTTTAATAACAGAAGAGGTGGTTGATATTCCTCGTGATACTTTAGATCCACAAGTATTCCAGTTCTATGCAGATGGTTCAACTCCTATTCTTAGAGATGGTATAAAAGCACAAATACTACAAGACATTCAAGCACTGAGTGGAGTAGTACCAATTGTAAATTTCTACATTACAGGTGATATGCTGACGCCTATTTGGACACCTAGAACTAGCATCGATGTTAATGTCGAAACTGATCCAGAAGTTATGGATAGCATTTCTGTTGCAGAAATACTGTTTAATCTTAGAAGACTGAATGGCCGCCTAGCTATTGGAACACAGCATCCGATTAACTATTATATTATACCAGATGATGTAGACTACGATGAGCTAGATGCAGTATATGATATAGCAAACGAGCGGTGGACAAAATTACCTGAGATATTAAATCCTTGTATCACCTCATTTATGTCCCGGTTTACTGAGACAATTAGTAGCATTGATATTACAACTGGTAAAATACACCGCAATCTAATTAATTTTGAAGAACTAAAAGATATAGGATTCGATAACCTAAAACAAATACGTCACGAATTGCAGGGTAAAGTGGACCGACTTGAAGATAGTATTCACTATCTAACAACATATATTTATAATGATACTGATATACTACGTAGATTAGGAACGGATCAAACAACAACGATTGAAGAAATTCTATACTACAGTGAAAAAGAGCATTTATCGGAAAATGTTATGTTTAAGCTTCTCGAGAAATACTACTTTAACAAAATTATAAAAAAGATAGATCAACTACTTGATGTTGACAAAGATTATGATATTAACGCTACAATTAAACAAAGCAAAATGGGTGCAGATTTTCTAAAGGCATAAATGAAAACTTTCGAACAACAGATTGTAAATGAAAATTTAAAGCGTTTCGGAAAAATGAAACTTGATAAACCAAAAGATCCACTTGGTTCACACAAATATAAAATGGCTCGTGGTATAGGAAGAAAGAGCCTTAAGCAGACTCCAAAATCACAAGAGAGTGGCGTAAAAGGACCAAAATTATCTCAAACGATCGGATCATTTGTTAAAAAAATGGATGTGAGTAATAAGATGGTTGATGTTGCGAAGAAGGCATCATCTGGTGTATGGCGTATTTCCAAGCCGCAAGTTTATGACATTGCATCAAAATATAAATTCAATATACCGGATAGAGAAAAACCAATGAAACATTTAGGATCAACTGGTATTCAGATGATTAGACTAAAACCAAATGTTTATTATTTGTATAAGCCGCCTCGTAAATCTCGCAAAAAGAGAATAGCGTCTGCGGGAAAAGCGATTGGCAACTTTCAATTAGGCATGGGGACATAAATGAAATGTATTAATGGAGCAAATTTAAGATTTAATCGTAAAGAAACGAATCAAAACGAGCGACGTATATACCAGAATTACTGGAAAGAGATAACACAGCTGTACGGAACATTCGTTGACTATTTCGTTTATGATTATAAGCTATCTTCACATGATTTTCTATACGGTGAAGAACCTCTTGCACCGTTTGTGGTTCCACCGAAAGGATTTCCAATTTTAGCAGAGTTTCAAAACGATTCGTTATTACTATCAAAATTTGGTATTCAAACTGAATCAGATGTAACTTTTATTATCCCTATACAAACCTTCTATGAGCAATTTGGTAATGGAGCAGAACCAAAAGCAGGTGATGTAATTCGCATGATAGAGCTAGGATGGGATAGGCCTGGGGGCCCTGATGATATCAATGTTTCCGCTAATGCTCCCCTTACGTCCTGTGAAGATGCTGCAGATCCATACTCATTAATATGTTCTGATGGCCTAATGGACATACCTGCTGGAGACTGTGATTCAGATGAAGAATCTCTATCTGGATACGATGATCCAGAAACATTTAGTAGACTCGTACGTGGTGCACCTTGCTATGAAATCACAGAACGAAGAGATGAAAATCTAACTCTTAATTATAACCCACTCCAAGGTCACTACGTATGGATCTGCCACGCTAAACGATTCGATTATAGCTATCAACCAAACGCTCCAAGAGAGCCAGGTAGCTCACAGCCTTCAGATGAAACGGTATACGGTCTTATTTCAAGTGAGAATGGAACCGGATGGCCACCTGCTTCCGCTCTACCAATGCCTGAAGATAGAAAAGATCCACCATATGATCAAAACGTGAATGATGAATCTAAGAAAAGTTGGAACTACGATAATACCGGAGACGATGTATACGGTGGATATTAACCTTCAGCAAGCGATGCGGCAATTTGATTCCGTGTAGCTATTAATTTGTCGGTTTCACCAGAAATTCGTGCTATGAAATCATCACCGGCGGAGCAGTCATTAAATATTTTCTCTATAGTTTGTCCAGTATTTAACGCTTGAAAAAGGTATTTAACCTTTAATTCCCCATCCACTCTAAGCGGTGAAATGTACGTTAACTTATACACTTTACCGGGTTCAAATCCGCTATCAACAGGCACTTTGGTATGCCGTCTATTTAACGCAATTTGCTCTGTAACAGATCCACCGCGCATTGGTGTTGATTGAAATACGCCAGCGGTAAATTTATGATCAAGAATATATAGCATCTTTTTGTCTCTTTGCAACGGCTGTGTATATTCCGTGTTCTACTTGTTTCTCTGCATCGGCACGTTGCTCCTGCAATCGTCTTGCAAAAATATCACACGTCTTTTCTACATACTTTTTAATATATAACGGCTCTAATCGTATCGACTCAAAATCAATTCCTCTGGATTCACATTCATCCGCTATAAAATTAACAGCTTCATATAATGCATACCAACGGGATATCTCGAAATCAGACATTTCAATTGTATTTCTCATAAACTAACTTTCTAAAGATTTTTTTATATATGACTCTATAAATCCATGCAGACACGCTAATAAATCTACGGTCGACATTTGTGTAAGATTTTTTCTTTCTACCTCTGTCGCTAATATCTTCATTATATTAGAAATTACATCAAAATGGCAAGATAAATCTTCAGTAGACTTATTTTCTATGTTGCATTGCTGTTTTGTTGTCTCTATAATTGCTGTAGAGAGTCGTTTATAAAAATTCGAAACAGTATTAGCATTATTGCCAAACTTACCTAACGCAACACCGTATTGGTATTGCTGTGATAGTTTTCGACTCTTACTTGACCAGTATTCTTCACTGGTTGCATCAATATCAACCTTCTGTGAGACAACTTCAGTCGGTCTTGTTAGAGGTATTGTTGTAGTTTGATCATTCTCTCGTACAACTTTTTTTATTGATTCAGTTTCAATGAAATCTATTGGTGCATTTGTCATGTTGTTTGAATTGGATCGTTTATCGTTGTCTGTCGTTGTGTTGGTTCATCTGAAACTTCACGCATTTCAATTCTATTTGAAAGCGGTTGAGTTACTCTTACAGTCGAGAATTGTATGTAAACTTTATTTGCTTGATTACATGAAACACATTCAAAACTATTATCTTCCATTAGCGATAGTGGTACACGATTTGGAACATTGCAGTACGCACAAGATAACGAAATTGGTACACGCAATTCTTGTGCGCCATTCATAACACCACTAATGATATCTTCTGCAAGGATCTCTTGACTTCGATCTCGTTTTATACTAGCAATATAACCGACAAGAAACTGAAGGACGAGTAATATAAGTCCAACTCCGAGTCCTACATAACCACTCTTGACAATTAACCCTGCTCCTATACCGAAAGAGGCAGCAACCCCGACCGCGATACCGATTGAAGTGTAAAAGGCTTTAATTTGGGGTGACATTACACCGTCCTTCTTTAATATTTTTTACGGCTTGTTCTAAGTTCTCTGTTATTTGGTCAAAAAACCAATCTTTTAGTATTTTGTTCTTTGGTAGCCCAGATCTAGTCTTACGACACAACTCTTCTGCGTCACCTATTGTTAGTATAAAGCGACCCATTAGTTGCGCCTCATTCCATTTAATAACATCGAACTTAATTCCTGGTATTTTTCTTAAATCTTTTTTCATGATAATGTTATGCGATCGAAGTCTTGTGAAATACTTTTTATCATCTCCTTGATGACTTTTACCTTTTTAAAACAATTTTCTAATACAAGCTTCTTCTCCTCGTCCTTTGTCAATACCTTATTGTACTTAACACAAGACTTCAACTGGATTTCCGCATTTGTAAGCTGAATATATGCATCAGCAAGATTCTCGTTTACACCTTCTAGAGGGAACATCTTATTCTTACCAGCTAGTTTCGCTATTTCCTCATTCTCTGCAGCGATATCCTGGACGTTGATACCTCCCGGTGAACCGGTCATTCCACGAAAAGGTGGTGATCCTGGTTGCCATGGTTTACTACCGGTCTGGCTTTGCGGTACACCGCGACCTCTCGTATTTGCCCCGGTCCCACCAATACCGGCACCATTCCAATCTTCGGTTATCACCTCTTCTAAAGACTCTTGTAAAATACTTTTACCCATTTTGGTTGTCCGGTATCCTCTCTATAACTCCAGATGCAAAACGATGACCACATCTCATGCAAACCCAAGTGGCTTCGACAGTGGTCTCTTTAGCAAATCGGTCATGCGATCTATCAACCCGTGGGCTAGTTGGATTACCGCAAGCGGTACATCTCTGTTGTGTTGGTTGTACAGTTCCTTCGTACATAATATTCTCCTTTAAAATATTTATGAAAATAATGTATTGATCATTGAAACTAAATTGTTCCTGTTCAATATCTTTTTCCAGTCCTTTATTTGTTCCATTTCTTTATCTAGCCCGTATTCCATACAAAGCTCTTTAAATTGGTCGATATCACCACAGGCGATAACATTCTCTTTATCAAACTGCATCTTATATGCATCTAGTTCACCAGTTTCCACATTGAAACCGTAATCTAAATCAACAAGCTTAAGATTTCGTTCAACAATCTCTCTATATTCGTCAGTAACTGTCGCCTCTTCCCATTCTTTTGCAAGTTTTGCAGAACGGACTTTACCGTGGCCGGGAAGTCCTTGGATATTATCCGATTTATCTCCCATTATTGCTTTATATAGCTTAAAGTATTTAGGCTCCACTCCAATTTGTTCCATAAAGTTATCTTGTGTTGTTAGCTTTTTAAGATCCCAGACAGATATATCTTCGTTAATAAGTTGTAGAAGGTCGTGATCTCCTGATACAATAACAGTTTCACCTGGTAGCTTTCTTGCCAGCCATGCTACCACATCATCAGCTTCTAATACGTTTGGAAAAATATGCTTCACTCCGAGAGCAGATAGTAGTTTTATAATTTTAGGCTCCTCGTCGTATAATTCATGAACATTATCTGGCTTTGATCTACCGGCCTTATATTGTCCCTCCAAAATTTCTTTTCGAAAATTTGTTGATGGGTACGTTAGCTTTTTATCCCAAGATGCATATATTTCGGTTGGATCAAATCGCTCAACTAATTTCTTAAACGTAACTAAAAATCGTGACATTAATTCCAGGCTATCCTCGCCATTATGAATCTTGAAACTCTGTGCTACATAAAAAATACGAAATTCCAGATTGGTTCCGTCAAGTATTAAATTCCTCACACTCATGTTAACTCTTTTCTTTGTAATAGGTCCAATTTGCACAACATACTTCATATACTTCCAAAGGAAGCTGCTCTACAAACTCGATCCCACCATTTTTAAGTTCATTCTTAATTTCAGTATGCGATAGAAATAAGGCTTCCATTGGATTTGGACAAAAAAGAAATGCATGTGTATGCTTTAGATCTTTCTCTTTAATCCAAATAAGAAAGCCTCCTTGGCGATCTCCTGATTTAATTGCATACATACCTCTAGGTTTTAACTTAGAGGAGTTCAACAAAATAGTTGGTAATAAACGTTTCATAATCATCTATATATTCTATAATTTCTACTCGTCGCAAGTCTATTGCTAATCGATTGGACTGGTCGTTTTCATTTAATCTTATCCATCCACCGCTATCATCCCACCACCCGTAAGGTTGGATAGTAACTATATCTCCAGACTCTGTCACTGCATCTAAAACCCGTCCAATGACAGGACCTCCTCGGTCTTTGTAGTGAATAAACTTCTTGAAATTCATACCTCTATATTAAAGCCTTATATGTGAAAATCAAGCTTGATTTAATCGTATAATTTCATATTATATGAGGATTGATGAAGAGGTTGTGTTTGGAAACAAAAAAAGGAGAAAGTTATGGCTATTAGAGAGTATGAACAAGAGCCTCGTATGCCAGGTGGAAGAACAGGTGACTTAGTTCTGGCGCAAGGTGAATATGCTTTGCTACAGGATGGTACGAACGGTAACGTTCAGGTTATTGTCGGACCAAATAAGACTTCTGTTGCAGAAACAGATTCACCAGTAATTTACGATCACGAAAATCGTAAGTTTGTGCGTGTAAGTAAACAGGAAGCTATCTGCCAGGAAGTGGCAGCAAAAGAAGGACAGTATATTGTTCTTCATAACCCTGTTGCTAAATCTGCAGAAAAAGAACACCCAACACGTGGTGCTTCAGATGCAGTAAGTCTACAGCAAGGTTGCAAAGTTGTTATTCCAGGACCGGCGAATTTCGCATTGTTCCCTGGACAGCATGCTGAATTGATTGACGGACACCAGCTTCGCTCAAATCAGTATCTTGTAGTGCGTGTATATAATGATAAAGAGGCAAGGAAGAATTGGGGCGAAGCGGTCGTCAAGGCTGCAACGGATGGTACCGACGACACCAAAGCCAAAAAAGCCATTGATGCACGAATCAAGGATCTGACGACAGGTCGCTTAATTAACATCACCGGTTCAGATGTTAGTTTCTATATTCCACCGACTGGTGTAGAAGTTGTTCCTGATAAGGACGGAAGTCTTATTCGGGATGCAGTAACTCTGCAGCGGCTGACGTATGCCATTCTTCTTGGTGAAGATGGTGAGAAGCGGTATGTGAAGGGTCCTGCCGTTGTTATTCCAGATCCGACAGAGGAGTTTGTTCTTCAGAATAAATCTCCAAAGTACAAAGCTCTGGAGCTTAATGAGAATATGGGTCTTTATATTAAGGTAATTGCCGAATATGAAGAGGAAGGAAAGTCTTACAAGGCTGGTGATGAACTGTTTATTACCGGTAACGAGATGAGAATCTACTATCCTCGTCCTGAGCACGCCTTGATTCGGTATGGACAAGATCTAATTCACTACGCAATCGCGATTCCAAAGGGTGAAGCACGGTACGTCCTGAATAAGACAACTGGTGGTGTTACCCTGGTTAAAGGACCAAAGATGTATCTTCCAGATCCACGGAAAGAAGTCATCGTTCGTAAGGCTCTTGATCCAAAGACCTGTCAGCTTTGGTTCCCAGGTAATGCAGAAGCTGTCGCAGCAAATCATAAACTTCTCGAAGAATATGAGCTTGCTCGCTCAATGAATGATGATGACGACGACTACGACGTCAATGAAGCTGTTCTCTCGAAAACACTTGAGAGAAATGCACGAGACATTTATGGTTCGAGTCTGATGAATATGGAGCGGTTTGCTTCTGACAAAATGACACGCAATCGTAACTTCACTCCGCCGCGGACGATTACTCTTAATACGAAGTATGAAGGAGCAGTCGCAATCAATATCTGGACTAGCTATGCAGTTCAAATCGTTGACAAGGCTGGAAATCGTCGAGTTGTTGTTGGACCTACAACAGTACTGCTTGAATACGATGAATCACTTGAAGTGACTAAGCTGTCACGTGGCTGTCCGAAATCCACTCAGGATTTGTTGAAGACAGCTTACTTGCGGGTAACGAACAACAAGATCACCGACTATGTTGAAGCAGAGACATCTGATCTGGTGAAGGTTGGTTTGAAGTTATCCTATACAGTCAACTTTGAAGGTAAGCCTGAGAAGTGGTATGACGTTGAGAATTACGTCAAGTACTTAACTGATCATATGCGTTCAATGATCCGTAATGCGGTTACAAAGGTTGATATTGAGACTTTCAATGCAGGCTCAATTGATATTGTTCGTGACATCGTTCTTGGTGTAGCTACTGAAAAGGGCCGCACTGGTAGAGCGTTCAGTGAAAACGGTATGCGTATCTGTGATGTGGATGTGCTTAATATTCAGATCGGTGATCGATCGATTGCAGAGCAGTTAATTAAGGCACAGCACGATGCAGTGAGAGAGACACTGATGCTCAAGTCTGAAAAACGGCGCTTGGCACAATCAACGCAGATTGAAGTCATCAAGCAGCAGATTGCTACTCTACAGGCTACAACAGCTGCAAAGCAGGCAGAAATCGAATTGCAAGTACTGGCAGATCAGAAGAAGCTAAGTGATGCAAAACTTGCTATTGATGTTGAAAGTCAGGAAGCATTGGATGTGATTGCTGCTGCGAAACTTGCACGGCGTAATGAAAGCGACAAGCAACGGCTAGCAGTAATGCAGGCGGAGCTGGAAACTGAAGTTAATGCATACAAGAGTCGCTGGGGTGCGGTTACACCTGAGTTGGTTAACGCAATTACCAGTCTTGGTGATAAGCAGTTGGCGACATCGATTGCTGAGAATCTGCCGAAGTCTGAAGGTGCTCTCGGAATGCTGCTAGGTGTCAATGGCATCGATCAGCTCAAGAAGGTACTGGCTGGCACTGCAGCTGAACGAGGACTTGACGCACTTCGAATCGGTGCAAAAAGCTCCGACAAAGATGTAGACTAAGATTACATTCAAGCGGAGGGGGCTATTCACCCCCTCCGCTTTTTTATTTAAAGGTATAATATATATGAAAGAATCGGAAAATACACAAATGCATGTTCCTCCGATGCCAGATACTCCGCTATCACATCCAACATCTTCTGATGAGGATCTTAAATCCAAAATACTGACAACTTATGAAAGTACTGCTGCACCTGATTGGCTTGTAATGCCAAAATATATTATCAATGCACAGAACGTTCTCTGGTTGCACAAAGATACAAACGAGAATATAGTGTATGTAAAATTTAAAGATGGATATGCATTACATATTCCAGTATCTGATTTGGAAAATACATGGTCAACTTTACAACATGCGTTCGCAGATGGTATTAAAAAACGATGAAAAAGTATTTCATTAAATACGGTAAAACTTATTTTGGAAAGGATTATAACTCTTTTACTAATGCTCAATACCGTGCATGTTCTTTCCCTGCTGATAAACCTATTGCATCCATAGAATATTTTCGATTTACTGCTCAACAAAAAATACTCGAATGTCGAGATGAAGCAGTAAAATCTATGAATAAGCATAAGCAAACAACACACAAAACCAAAAGCGAACTTCTCGACATTAAAAAAGAATGTTATCGGTTAAAGAAATTACATGATAAATTCTCAAAAACCAAAATCGTCCTTGAAGAAATAGAAATCGAATTTTTTAAAACTAATATTACACTAACAGCAATTACATGGACAAAACCAACTTACTCCGGTAGTAAATGTGCATGTGCAATGTGTGGTGTATGGCTTGAAGATACCAAATATCTTAAAATAGTACATGCTCTATCAAGTGTTTATTTCTGTCCATTCTGTATTGAAATCTTAGGGGCACAGGCACCGCAAATTATTGAAGATATCAATGATGAAATTTGTGATTTATACAAAACTAATAAGTTCGTAAAAGACTTATAATTTACTTGATATGATATTCATTATCATTTATTATATATGTATTGATTAAGAAAAAGAAAGGAATTATATGACCTCATGGATTATTGCTGGATTAGTAATTATTGCGTTTATTCTAGGTGTTGGGTTTCTTCTTGGCTTTGCGGTCGGTAAAATCTCTGGTCGTGAAGAAGGAATTAAAGAAAAGTCTGATCGATGGAAGGCGCAAGGACAGTGGATTGTGACAAAAGGCGAGCGTCACGAGTAGAAGAAATCTCATAACAAGTAACAAAACAAAAGCAGATGGTGGACAGATGGAAAGAATGTTAAAGCAGAAATAATTAAGATTCGTAAAGCCACTGAGAAGAGTTAATAACTTCACATCTATATTAATATGACAACTAAAATTACTTTTGATACCTTTGAAACATTTCACGAAGATACGGATGAACCAATTACATCTTTTGCTGGTAAATGGGAGTTCCTATCTAATTTTTCACAAGCAAAAGTGAAACTGGACGGTGCAGATTATTCAACTGTTGAAGCTGCATACCAAGCTGCAAAGACAGTAAATAAGAAAGAACGCACACCAATCAGAAATGCAGACACTCCTGCAAAAGCAAAACAGCTAGGTAAACTAGTTACTATACGACCTGATTGGAAAGATATTAAGTTGTCAGTTATGGAAGAGTTGTTAAGACAGAAATTTGCACCATTTAAAGATGATTATTTCAAACTACTCCAGACTCATGATAGAGAATTAATTGAAGGTAATACTTGGCATGATACCTTCTGGGGTGTGTGTAATGGTAAAGGTAATAATCATTTAGGATTACTTCTAATGAGAATTAGAAATGAATATTTCCATTGGAGCTGTCTAAAATGAGTGTTGTATTACAATGTAACGGACTGTTTATCGGAAAAATATTTCCAACTGTAAAACTTGTAAATTGCCGCGAAGATATAGATATTAATTGTATCTTTAGCGGCAATGACCAAGCAGATGGAGTTATTAGAGTTCTTCGAAGTAAGGAAGAATATGCCCGAGAAGTTTTATTAAAAATTGATTATGATAGTATCCCGTCAAAATATCAAAATATTATAACACATGCCTATAAAGAATTATGTAGAATTAAAGTTTTACAGGATTCAACTAAACCATTAAGATGTGGTTGTTGTTCAGTAACTATCCCTGTTGCAAAATATATATTTATTGAGACGTATTCAGGTACACTGCATGTTAGTATTTGCCCGTTTTGTGCAGCAAAACTAGGTGAAATAGGTAATGAGGCAATTAAAGACATACCTGAAAGTATTCAGAACGAATATTATACGCACTTAGTTGAGCGAGGTCTTGCATGGTTATCTGAACCTGCAAATAATAATAGCAAGGATCTATCAGATCTACCGTTCTAGCTCTTTCCGTTTATATCTTCTAAAAGGTATAAAGTGTATAAGCATATACATATAAACATGCGAAGATAAGAGAAAAGCAGCGAGATTGAGTGTTTCACATAAAGAATAACTCTGACGCAATTTGAGATACTTCAATACCTCGTTTTATGAGATGAGATGATACTTCGTTAATCATATCATCCACACCACACAGGTAATATTTGAAGTCTTTATCAATTGGTATGCCTTGTAGAATCCATGGATCCGTAATTCTTTTTGGTCCATGCTCATTCTCATCTCGTGATATCGCAATATTTTGATATGGTACATATTCAAATGCCTGTGGATCAAATATCTCCTTACGTGTCCTTACCCCGTAGCATAGCATAAAAGGTACATGCTCATAAAATTTCAATGCAGAGAGAAAGGGAGAGATACCTACACCTGTAGCAATATAAACATACTGACCTCTGCTGCAATTTTTACCAGGATGAAAGTAATTGAACACATCTTCAATTTCAATTTCATTATTGAGATTTTGGTTGAATAAGTAATTTGAAACTCTTCCATTATCCATTTTACGAACTAATAATCTTATATTATCGTCAGTCGGTGAAGAAGATATACTGTACGGTTTGCCTTTTATCACTACATTGGCACCCGGTTCAAATTCTAGACCGTTTCGATCGAATGAAATAGTAAAAACAGTGTCCGTAATTTTTGATATTTGTTGTATCTTATGTTTAGTGCTCATTATAGATCAATAATACCTATCGGGTTCGCATACTCATATGATTCATTAAGTAGACTAACATTGTATACCTTTGTATCGATATCTGGAAATTCATACATCATTCCACCGCCAGCATGGATGTGACCACAAATTACTATCTTAGGCTTGACACGATAGATATGATCAAGGAGCACTTCATCTCCGACGTGTCCATCATAGCAATGATCTAATAAACCGCAATTAGTAGGAGGTGTATGTGAAATTAGAACATCAATGTCCTCTGGTATTAAACTGAATACACGATCACGGAAATTTGCATCTCGGTTGAATCCCCAATCATAAAATCTACGCGACCATGGAGTACCCCAGAATTTTACACCATCAACTACACACATGGAGTCTTCTAAGTACGTCCATGATAGCGGCCCGATTAGCCCTGGCTCTACCTCAAAGACTGAATCATGATTACCGGCTATACCGATAATCTTTTTAAAATGAGATTCTTGCTTCTCAAGCCATTTTTGAAATTTAGTATTAATCCAAGCAGCTTGACGAGCAAAATCTCTACGACCATTAAAAGTGAGATCTCCAGCTATAACTAACACATCTCCTTTCGGAAGTTGTGTAGGTAGTTTAGTATGTGGATCAGATATTGCTATTATTCTCATTTATTTACCGGATAGTTCTCTAGAATCTGTGCGATTAAGCCTTCTTCCATGAACCATAATCATCATCAATACCAAGACAAACAATAGGAGTATTAGTTTTATATAATCTCAATATTTCACTCTCTTGATATTTATCCATACAGACAATCTCATCCGCCCATTCAACTAATACATCATCAATTGGTATTAGTGCGTAGTAGGAATCCAGTCCACACGCTCTGGTATTATAGCCATATTCTTTGTGTAGTATATTTGCACAAGTAGGAGATCGTAGCAGACCTGCACTACAAACACACAATACTTTTTTCGCTTTACCTTGATTTGGATTATGACAATTCCATCTTCTATTATTCATTTTAAACTCCTGTTACTCGATTCCATGCTAAAATATGTTGACGAGTTACACCTCTATACCCATACTTCTTAGTCATTTCAAAAAGAAATCGTGTTCTCTCTGCTAGATCTTCTCTATTATCTACACCTGGCATAATAATAATGGAAGAAGGATTTAACTTAAATGGAAGAATCCAATCTTCTTGAATCTCCCAAATGTCATCTTCACAACTTACAACAAATTTAAACCAACCATTTCTATGGTTTTTAATTTGTTCAATAGCATCCGGATTTTTTCGCATACTCTCTGCCATTCCAGAGTTTGCTAGTTTTGGTGAACAATTTACTTGCTGTATAACTTCTGGAATCCATGAAGTATAAGCACCTTGTGGATTCTGATGACCGGTATAGAATTGCTCTGGTACAACAATTGTCCCGTTAGTTTCAATTTCATTATAGATATCATTTTGAGGATACATATCATTTAAAGTATGCATAGCTTCTGTAATGGCTTGGACATGCTTAGGTAGCGTCGGTTCACCACCAGTCCATACTAAATGAATTTGACCACTAAGAATACGATCCAGTATATCATCCTTCTGCCAGGAAGATATTAAATCTATAACAGTAACATCGTTACCACTACGCCAGATCAATTCTGAATCACACCACCAAGTTGCTTTACCCTCTTTCATCAATTGAGCGTTTGGCCCACCACACATTAGATTACATCCCTGCAGTCTAATAAAATAAGCAGGCACACCAACTGATGCGCCTTCTCCTTGAATCGAATAAAAATGTTCGCTAATTTTTAACATGATCTCCTCTATCTTGGTTGCGATGCTCTCATATGCTCCATGAGAAACATTTTCAATAAACTGTCATCCGTTAGTTCGTTAAAATCCGGACATTCATAATGATCAGTACCACGTGAGTTGTTCAAATATTTGATAATCTTTTTATACTCGTCTATAATTAATTCTCTCATCTTATCTCATCCTTTTTGTTTCATTTACAATATAAGTTCTTTGTCGGTAAAAGTATACACTGTAATATCGTCAACTGTATGTACACCAGTGTGCTCCGGCCTTCTTGGAACCAACTCTGAAAATATCTCTAACTCTTTTTCAGTGAGAATGTCACTATACAACGCTGCTAACTCCCCTTCTTCAGAATACTCATTCGAAGGCCACTTACGCTTCTTTTCTTTTAATGCAGCAGCTACTTTTCGAATAACAACCATTGTATCATCATCTACTTCACTATACTCATGTACATAATCTGCATCGTTCACGTCACCTGTAATAATTACTAAATATTTCATTTTACATATCCATTATGCCAGCATTCACGGCAGAGTGCAATATAAGATTCATCTCCGCCAATTTTAATTTGCGCGCCATGCTTAACTACTTTGCCATCTGAAATTCTTGCATTCATAATAGCTTTGTTGCCGCAATGACACATCGTTTTGATCTCCGCTATTGTATCAGCTAATTCCAACAATCTTTTTGACCCCTCGAAGCATTTGCTCTTAAAATCTGTTCTTAACCCGAAACAGAATACTGTTATTCCTAACGAGTCAACAAGACCAGCAAGCTCTTCAACTTGTACTTCAGTTAAGAACTGAGCCTCGTCAACAAAAACAACATAAGGTTTTTGATCAAGTTTAGATATTAGAGTTATAATACCAGCCTGTTGCCCTACTGAAATTGCATCCGCACTTATTCCAATACGCGATGCAACTTTGTTACGTCCCGATCGAGTATCTAATGAACTAGTTAGAATTAATGTCCTGTGACCACGCTCTCGGTAATTGAATTCTGTTGTGAGTAGCTGTGCTGTTTTTGTCGCTCCCATTGCACCATAATAAAAATAAAGCTTAGCCATCTTCAATATCATTCCTTTGTTCTATCTCAAACATTTTACGGGAGACATCAACCTGCTCTTCATATGATAGTTCTCTGAACCACATATCAACGTCTTTATCCCTTGGACAGCCAAGCTCTGCAGCATTCTCACAGAATGTCAAGATTACTCCAATATATATGTCTTCAAGTGCTATAGTTTTCATTTATGTACTTTTAATAATTCTATTCGTTCTCGATGATATTGAACCATATCATCAGTACCTTTTATAACAATAATATCTTCGTTAATTAATCCAAACTCCTCATCTTCACTAAGTTCCTTATATACACCTATATAATCATTCCATTTTGGCTCATTTTCGAATCCAACTGCATGAATAATAAACATTGGAGTATCATTCTTAATAGCATCAAAAAAGTTTTCTCTTTTAATTGCTACAAGCACATAGTTTATTTCTAAGTCTTCCATATTATACTCCAATAAAATGTGATTGTGATTTTGGAGTCTCAAAGAACTGCACAGAGGATACCACAACATCCAATCTATCCATTTTCTTTTGAACGATAGTATGAAGCCATTCTGACAGATTCTCGGAAGTAGGTACAAAATCTACAACAACAAATCCTTCCAGTATATCAATTATGTTGTCATCTGATACAGTTTTAAAGAAATTTGGATCAACAATTTGATATCCTTCATCAAACGATTTTAACGGATATGTTTTTGACGCACAGTCTGTAACTCCGAGAACTTTTGACCAAGGAATAACAACATCAAACATTGGATCATTCTTATCGATAATAAACTTATGATCAAGAGTGTCATCCAGAAACTTTTTAAACCAGTTAAGATGCTTAAAATCTGTAACCATACCATCTTTGAGATGATACCCTTCAAGATAAACAATTATCTTTCCCTGATGACCATGAATATGCCGACAGACACAACGGTTATCAAGACTAAATTCTGCATTTAATTTCTGTGACCAGACTCGATGACCATAACAAAAATCAAACTGCTTAGCTATTTGCCATTTCCCCATAATAATCTCCTTATTTTCTTAATTATATATGAATCTTGATATAAATCAAGTATGAATCCAATTCATATAGCTGTGGGTATATCTACCAAATATTCTAACACCACAATAATATACCCATGCATAGGAAAACTCAGTCATTTTTAATATCTCGTAAAACTCTTTATCAGCTAATTTACGAGCTTCCGATTTGCTTATTCCCATAGCTGTTGCTAGCTCGTTTATGTATTGATATAGAAAATCATGAACTAGTGAAGCAGCAAGAGTGTTAGTATATCGACCACTGGTTGGAGTAATTTCAGGCATCCAACCTTCACGGGCAATCGTATCACCTTGCCAGACATACCCAGAGCAACCATCCCATGCATATGGTTTCTTTATATGAAGGATAGCTTTATTACCCTGTTGATGTACTGAACCAAAATCTACATCTAGAGGATTTAGAACTGTAATATATTTGAGAGTGTAAGAGTAATCCTTCTCAAGTATGTATACATATTTCGGTATACCAAATAACTTAGAATGACAGATCACACTTACCCCCTGCACATGCAATAGTCTGTTCTATTGTAGTGTTGTCGTTTTCCTCAGTAAACTCTTCCCATGGTACATCTTTATACTCCCGCTGTAGATCACACCACACTTTCCAATTACGAACATCTTTCAAACAGTATGTCATCTTCTTAACATCACCATCAAAATATCTATCCGAAAATTGCTTAGCTCTTCGTATCCATTCTCTCTGTGCCTGAAATGCATATCCAGGCATTTCAATTATACCGTTGGATGTGGATTGATATCGGAATCGATCACACTGGTCACCGGTAACCGTGTACTCTTTCCAAGTCTTCTCATATACCTCAAGCGGAATACTTCCATTATTAAGAAGTGCGTCGCAAGCCTTCCAGAGATTATCATCAAAACAACGAAGACCGTCAACAATCAATCCTGATGCAAACATCGCACCATCACCGTATATATGAACTATCTCAGTAGGTGTAAATACAGCCGTAAATGGCGCTTGTGCATAATCTTTATCACCACTAACTGGTAGCAACGATATACCAGCAAACCATTGTCTATTACGATAGATATATTTCTCCACCTCATGCCATTCACCTGGCATAACATTGATTGTATTCGATACGTTATGACGTAGACAAGGTATAACACTTCTATCTACTCTAGTACCAGCCTCCACCCAATTTTGCTGGGTGAGTTTTACTTTCTCTAATAATGTTATAGCATCAACTTGATTTTTTGTAATGGACCCTGGTGGTACTTCACATAGAAATTTAATAACCATATCGGTTTTGTTTGCTGACCAGACAGATTCTTCAACTGCCATAGGATTAAACTTCTGGAAGAACTGAAGAGCAGGTTCGCGTTTATTAGCTTGTACTAATCTAAAGTACCGTTTGGCATGATGAGCGTGAATACCAGAAGATGTCCCGAGAATACAACTACTCGTACCGGCTGGCTTTACACAGGTTGTTCTAGCCGCAGTATTAATACCAATTATTTTTGCAATCCGCTCATTTGTCTCCAAAATAATCTTCGCACCTCTACGTTGAACTGCTGGATCAAATGCAACATCAGGTGAATCCATCATACCCGTCATCGAGCATCCGAGTAGAGCTTCTCGCTCAACAATCTTCTTTGTTGTCTCTCCGAGATACTTAAAATCAGTATAAGCTGCCTGCAGAGTACCGAGTATACCGACACCCCGACACATCTCATAGAAGTCTTCCAGTGTTTTCGCCTTCTTCATATTCTGTTCACATAGATTACAAAACTGCCATCCAGACTCTCTGCGATTCTCAACATCCCAATATGCCATCATTCCGATCTCTACACAAGGGTTATAAATAATATCTCTGTCATCGGTCCAGACAAATCCTGGCTCTCCAAACCCTCTTACACTCTTCATTAGATCTGCGAATTGCTCTCTGCTCGTCTCACTACGGAGCAACAAGGCTGAATTATTTGAACGACCGCGTTGAGGGTTGTGAGCGTTCCAATCTCCTGTCTTAGCGGTAGCCATTTCATTATCATCTGGAGAGAAGAGACAAATTGTTGCAGAACGACGAATACCTCCTGAGAGAACGCTATCAGATATGTGCATTATAATATCATATGCTTCAATAGGTCGGAGCTGTACTTCCCCGTTTCGTGTTGCTGCATCTAAGATCTTAACAATATGCTCCATGCTATTTCTTAGACCTTCAGGACCAGGGGCTTTTCCACCATGACTAATAGGAGCACCTGCTGGACGAATTAATGAGTAATCAAAATCAATAACACTATTAGCATAATCTGGGAATGGTTGATTAGAAGTAAAATAGCTTGACATTAATGCACCTATTGCATCCGCCCAGCCTTCAATACTATCAGGCACAACAAACTTCTTACGTTTTGCTGCGTTTCTAGGTGCTACAGTAGGCAACTGATTGATATGATGCCTCTGAACAGAAAATCCTGCTCCACATCCACATAACAATACATACATAGCTTCTTGAAAAAATCTTGGTCTATCAACATACGAGACTGTGCAGTTATACATTCGTGCGTTCTTTGATAGTATTGGCTCCCCTCCGAACTGTAATGCACGTTGTGATCCAAGTATTCGTTTCTGATAGAGCATATGTCGCACGAACTCTATCTCGTCTTTTAATTCAGGAATAAATGGTGCGAACCTAATTAGGTGCATATCTATAACACGATCTACTTGTTCGCGCCATGTCTCTCTTCTTTTTATTTCTGTTAGGTATCTAGCGTATTTGGAAAACCGTGTATATTCTTGTAAAGCTTTTATTGACATAAATTTATCTCCGTGTGTTTGATTATAATATGAGCGCCAGGAAAATCGACGCAGAAAGAAAGTCGGCAAAATGTTTAAAACTCGTCACCGATTGGGGTTGTATATCGCATATGAGTATTTATTTCATTTAAGATGGTGTCCCACTGTATCCAGATAATTAACTAAAAAAGTTATACTAGTTCAGCTACATGTGCGGCTAAAAGAGAATCTAGAGTTTTATATCGACGGATATCATCTATTTCAATTGTTATAAAATCAGTTCCTCTAAGTATATTACACCCTGTATCTTTTACTACTGATAATGTTAGAAACGCATCATAGAACCTAATGTAGTGTTGAATTTTATGTTTTGTTAGATCAATGTCCAAGACGTATGTATTATCCTGCATATCAACTACATAGAAGAAGCTCCTTCTGGATCGATTTATAATAAAGAACATACATCCAATAATAATAGATATTACAACACGGACTACTTTTAGTCCTATCTCTTTCTTCCATTTATTAAAAAATTGTTTCATATTTCTCTCTCGGTTCATGAAACTATTTTGAGCAAAATAGTTCCCTTCACCTCTATCACACCGCACCAGTATCTGCTTTACGCTGCTCTTCTAATTCTTTCTCATACTTCCATCTTAAAATGGATTTCTTTATCGTCCCCATGCTCTGTATCTGCTCCAGATTATATCCTTGCTTCTTTAGAAACTGAAAAAATCGAAGACTATCCTTCAATTCCAGTTTTCGTCTAGTATCTTCTGCTAGATATTCTCCAAGATTGTATTCTTTCTCGTGTGGACATTCATATTCATCCGGCCATATCGTGACTAACGTACACTCTTCCGGTTTATCGATAGCGTACAATTTCTCATTGATCCAATTTTTGCAGAGATGGTGTTGATGATCTTTCAGAATCTCCACTCCATTTCTATACACTCGATAATATGTTACATTTGCACTTGTCATTTATCTCCAATCTTAGTCTACAGATATATTATTCTTACTCAATTGTTTACCATACCTACTTAACAAGGTACTAATTTCTCCTGCTACCCGCGGAGGTAATGAATATAATGATCCATCGATCTTCAATACTCGACTGCCTATAGCGTTATCTCTAAGATATGATACTACTCGATGACCAGCTGGTAATGATAAACTAAATTTGATTCCTGATCGGTCTTCATTATAAACCAGAATAAACATTTGTTTGTCTATAACTGTTATATATTTTGTACCTCTGCAGAGCTCTGTACCACAACACCCACCTAGGAACTTACTCATACCCCCAGTTAGTTCATATATCATATGTTCATCTTGAGATACTAATACAACAGTACCTTGACTACCAGATTCAAATGTTGTTATTTCAACAAACCGTTTACCTATCTCAGTTACAGCCGCTAGGCAACATTTGTTTATTATATCCATATCACTTTCTGTGTTTCTTTTCATTTGTCTCCTATAATAGTTCCATAAAATACTCTTCTATAAACTCATCCATTGATTTGAAATGTCTAATAAATTTATACATATATCTGTGTCTATAGCATATAATAATTGCGCGTTCGATGACCTCCATCTCCCCCATTTAAATTTCACATCACGGTCCGGAGTGAATATAGCTTCTCTATGACGAAATAAAAATACTGTTAGATCGGGTTGATCCTTACATTTTTGTACCAGCAGCTGTATCGTAGTTCCTTGTTGTAGTAGGTTATAGCCAATCATTGCGGAGTCTCGCAAAAAAATTTTTTGAATTAGGGTATATAGGGATACGGGTTATTTTATGAAAAAAAATATTTCTGATGGCATTGCGTATACCACACTACACTGTGCACGCTCCTATTCACAAATTGGGCACGCTTAACACCGTGATCTTGGTCCTGTTCCTATATCGCACTCCAGTTCCTACAACTTGGTCCTAGCAGAGCCGAACAGCATCCCAAGGCAGAGCCATAGTGCAAGCCTGATCTTCAGTCAGATGGACTTCCTGGATGCATGAACTGGCATCAGGCAACTCCTTCTGTGCAACTACATCCTTGCCGTCCTTCTCTGCGAGCCGTTCGTTAATCTCAACCAACATCTCCAACCTACTCATCACCAACCTCCTTTGTTTAACATACCTATATGATATGAAATAACGTTATGGTAATCAAGCATAAAACTAAAGCGCATTCGATGGACTGGAGGACACCTCTCTATGCACACAGTTTCATTCTAATCAAACCAAAGACACATTCACAGGCTTGTCTTAAAGCAGCCGAATGTAACCCACGCTTGACAGCATCTTCAGCTTTGTCTCGATCTGCATAGAGTCCACTATCAATCAGATCAGACGCAACCATATCAACTGCCTGCTCCTTCATCCAACCCGCTACTGTTTTATAGTCCATATCACACCCCCTTCTTAGGTTACCTATATGATATGCTATATTGATTGGATAAGCAAGAACAAAATGAAACAGTTTAGCTTGTAGTAATGTTAAGCGCATTACGTTTTAACGTAAATTTTACTTGCATTCATATGCACTTAAGTTACATACGCATATGTTACGTCTACATCTACATAAGATACATCTGCAAATGTAAGTTCACCTGGAGGCCATCGAGTGACGACGCAATGCGCTTGACATCTACAGAGACAAAAAAAGCCTGAGGGCTTTTGGCTCCTCAGGCTTGCTGAATTCTGGTTAACTCAGCCGAATACTTTGTCCTGACATTTCTGACACAACCCAGAGATCTTGAACTCGCGTTTGGATATCTCGTTCTTGAAGTCTTTCATTTTGATCTTGCAGTGGCAGATCGGGCATTTGCCATTCTCTACCTCTTCAACCTCTGCTCCAAACCCGGCTGCCTTCATGATGTCCTTGTTCATCTCTCCTCCTGTTGTTTAAGATACCTATATGATACGAAATATTGGATGGACAATCAAGCAGAAAGATGCTAACTCTTAATGGAGAATCTTGTTAACATCTGCAGCGGAGAGGTTGCTATTCTGCACTCGGATGAACTTTGCAGGGACTGCCAATTTGTCCCGAGTCATCCAGGCTTCATATTTTTCGTTGTAGTGAACGATCTCGCCCTTCTTTGCAACGACGATAGCGAGCTCATTGAGCCGGCTTCGAGTGAGATACATCTGCGCTTCCAGCTCTTCCACTTCCAATTCACCGAGTTGAACTACATCATCGATCACAATGCCTGTCTTCATCTACTCACCCCTTTCTTAAGTTACCTATATGATAGGATATAAGAGATATGATATCAAGCACATAATGAAACATTTTAGCCTATTAAGCATTCAAGCTCATCTGGGGCTACCGGTGGCCTGCAGTGTGCACTTTGCGCTACAGTAATGTCGCTTGTCTTGACTGAAGGGTCGGTTCACGCTACACTCATTGCATACATCACGTTTGCACACCGGACACTTCGTTGTCTCTTTGACGTCTTGCTGACATACTTCACACTTCATAACGGCCTCCTGCTAGCTCACATACAGTCACTCCTTGTACCTGGTTATGCACTTCAAACAAAAAAACGCCGATCCAGGTCCCCGAAGGGACCCTTCACGGCTGGGGGTAGATCAATCAATTCCGGAGATATTCAACTCCTCAAACGCTTCAGGTGGAATGTCAGCCAGGTATTCCGGCTTGAGCGATTTGAGCATTTCGGGCGGAATACTCTTCCACCACTCCGGGCCAGAATCTTCTTTGAGCTGTTTCCAGGCAGCATTGCCGAGGTCATCATCGGAAATGAGACGACCAGACTCCTTAAGAGCAGCCTTCTGTAGAATGGCCATGCTGGCGATCAACCGCATGAGCTCCTCCGGGGTCGATAGGAGCAACAGTCCGATCGCTTCCACTCCGCCCTTGCACACTGTGCCGAGCGTCAACTGCCCCTCAAACGAAGCAATGTACTCATCTGCCAATTCAATAGCGGTCTTCTCCAACTCTTCCTTACTCATCTCTACCCCTCCTTGTTATGTGGTTTCTAATACACCTATATGATACGAAAATTCATGCTCAATTGCAACGTTTATCTTCCCTCCTAGCGGACCAAATCAACAAATGCTCCGAAGTGACGATCGAACACCAGAATGAGTTCCTCATAGTTACCTGGTTCCATCATCTCATGAACAATGGCGTCTCCGTCCAATCCCAGTTGCCGGGCGTAGCTTTTAGCATACCCCATAAGCACGAAGGAATTACCTTCAGGACCTGTGAGATCGATTTGCTTCCTTTGTTCATGGTCTTTTGCCAGAATTGCCATCTCCTACCTCCTGTTGTTTAACATACCTATATAATAGGATAAAACATGTTAAGGATCAAGCACAAAATTCAAAGCGCGGCCCATGATTCAAGCGATGGATAGATGCACTTTGAGACGCGAGACAAAAAAGAGTGGACCCTCTGGTAAGGGACCACCCGTTCCTCAAAAGAGAGGAGTTAAGACGGTACTAAGAATAATTGTGCTTGTGGGTAGACACGCTCCTTCACTTTCTTTGCCTCTTGATTTGCGATGCTGGATGTGCTATAAACCACACCCCGTTGAATCCAATTAACCAGGACTTTGTAGCCCTTCTTCTCCGCCGGTACAACTGCAATCGTCATCTTTTACCTCTTTGTTAACGTTAATAATATGATATGATCATTCAGCATGAAATGCAAGTATTATCTCAAAGTGCATTACAAGACATCCACGTCCTTTTTACTGCTCACGGCATTTTGATGCAAAAAAAGAGCGGTATCTAAATAAAGAGTGGATGTGTGATAACAAAGAGGACTATAATGCAAGTCGAAAAGACTATTGTAAAGCCTACTATGACGAGCACCGTGAGAATGAGCTAGTAAGAGCTCGGGAGTATTTCCAAAAACATAAGGAAGATCGTAGAGAGAAGAATGCAGCCAATGCAAGAGCAAAGTATCAAAACAGTCCCGTATATCGTGTTGCAAATCTTTATAGGAGCCGACTTAAAAGTGCTATGAGACAGCTAGGAAAGAGTCAACTTTCTCGTTCAGAGATAATATGCGGCTGTACTTGGGATGCACTTAAGTCTCATCTTGAAGGTCAATTTCAAGAAGGAATGACATGGGATAACCAATCTGAATGGCATATCGATCACATTAAACCGTGCTCTTCCTTTGATTTAACTGATCCTAAACAGGTATCTGAATGCTTTCATTATAGTAACTTACAACCACTCTGGGCAACAGAAAACCTCTCAAAGGGAGCTAAATATTAACATGCAATCTTTTCGTAAATTCTTTAAAGGTAACAACAAAACAAAGCTTGAAGTTATGCCGGCTATTCAGCAGGCTGGACTTGGCACTATGAAGAATTCTGGCGGGCACAATGTGATAGAGAATCCTAGAGTCAATACACCTAAAATAATTGAACTCCTCGCCAAGTATGGATATAATCACACTAAGAAGATTCCATTACGAGGTGAGGGCGTTCACAGGTTCGATAAAGAAGGTGAAGATCCTTACTTCATTCACCAACTTGATTGAGCCTTTTATTCCCCTTTAGGCTCCGGATTGCCTTCATCCGCGGTTTTGCGGGTCTTTTTACCCACTCGTCCCACGTAATTGAGGCCGAGCTTCTCGATCGAGCCGAACTTGGCTGCGAGCTTGTCCAGGCGCTCTTGGTTGCAATACGTCCATGCGCCCGTCTCCGAGCATCGAACCAGATAGGCATTGCCTGTCTTGACAACGCCATCCACAACCTGAACCTTTTCAACTTCCTTGCCGCTGTACTGAATCTTCACTTTCACTTCTTCGCTCATTTTTTCATCCTCCCTCTCTGTTGTTAATATACCTGTATTGTACGCACTTCTCCACTGCATTGCAACACTTTATTGCGTTGCTTGCTCCTTCACCTTATCCAGCTGCTTCCGCTGGTAATCATTCCAGGTCTGGAGATAGCTCGGTATCTCATCCTGATTGGAACGACGAGAATCACGCTTGCGCGCCTTTGGAGATCTGGCATCAACAGCCTTGACTTCCCCAACGATCACTGGATCACCTAGCACATCAACGTTGTCAGGATGCACAAAGGCTTCCTTGACTGTCTCCAGGCTCTCAGTCATTCCACGATCGTGAAAGAACTGAACCCGGCGCTGGTGCGTTACTACCTTCACAGGCGCTCCGTTGTAATGTTGCTCATCGACTTCGCACTTGTAACCCATCTCATCACCTCTTCTGTTCGTTGTTTATACTACCTTCTCTTAACACTCCAATATGATATGAAATATCCTGCTCAGGATCAAGCACAAAATCCTAATAAAACATTATTCCTTCTCTCCTAATTTTCAATAGTATACGAACATTTGGTAGGCATTACAAGCACTTTCTTAAAGCTCATTACACATGGCTCCATCGGGGGCTTGTGCACTTTGATATGAGAGAAAAAGAACAGGCTCCGCCTAAACGAAGCCTGTTTGTTCGGAAATGCTATTGCAAGTGTTTTAGTTCCACCGTATCAATGAGTTTGGTCTCATTGGAGAAGAACTCGAAAGTGTTGTTGCCAGGAACGTAGGACCAGGTAACCGGTCCTTTGTGCTTACTCTCAAGTATCCTTGCGTAGCGTTTTACTACTTCAATGTCCAGCTCATCTTCCATCCTACACCTCCTTTAATTGTTACCTATATAATATACTCTTATAGGGTACAAAGCAAGAGATTTGTAAAGATCATCCACCATGATGTGGAAGCGTGCTGTGGATTTGCTGTGAACTTACACTCTCTCAATATTGACAACGAATGGTGGAGAGTAACCTCTCAATTGATCTCTATGTAGGGTGGCATACTCCTGTCCCTCTACTTCAACAATAGCCTTGCCTTTGTCATTTGCTTCCTTTACAATCTTGGTCGCTAATCTACGATTGTGACCGAAGGTTTTCATCAAGGCAAGCACCACTTCGTGCATGGTGTGAACGTTATCGTTCCAGATGATTACTTGATAGAGAGGCTCTATCACTATGGTTGATTGCTCTTTTGGAGCTGTTAATGTTGACATTATGACCTTTCGATTTGATCGCGTACTGTTACATACGTATGCATTCTATCAAGGAGAGGAAGCACATCGCTGTTGCTGGACATGAACTCTACCAGTGGTTTACACAGCAAGATATCGAGTATGATATCGTTGGCTTCGGCATTGCACTGAGCCAAGTATTGAGGCTTAACGTTTTTAGCCCATGCTGGGATCTTTGCGCAGCCGTCAATCAAATTCGATCCATCCTGCTCTTGCTTTGTTCCATTTGGCACTTGATATCTCTCCTTCATCGTCAGCTACAGTTACCCAGATCTCGTCCTGGAAATACGGCCCGTCCTCGACGTAGCGATCCTTCATCTTACCATTAACAAAGACACGTATTGTGTCACCCGGCTCTAAAGTCTTTCCAATATCCACTGCACTCCTCCTTTAATGATACATATATTATATATGCTATGTAGCAGAAGTCAACACTGGAACGCTTGAACGCTTCAACGATTCAACACTTGAGCACCGTCACCTTCAAGCAGGAACGGCACAGGTGACATGCCATCATATTTCTGTCCCAGTCCTAGACCGAGACCAACACCGAAACGTTCAAAGCATACAGGGCACATCAACGCCCATGCACTTACACCTTTCACCTTACCATCAACAAAGTATTCGACCTTGCCAGGTTCCGTATCAGCTGTGCAGATGTCACAGCAGGAACGACCAGACGACCAGACGACCAACGCTTACGCTCTTTACTCATATTGCTCCAATCTATCCACCAAAGATTACTTTGCCATTTTCATTCTTGATCGTAAAATATGGCTGACCATCTCCATTGTCACTCTTCAACTGCTTGATGATCTTCTTCTGGAGAGCCTTTGAAATCTCCCGGTCTTCCTTCAACTCAATCTCAAAACAATCTGCTATAAAGTCAACCAGACAATCTTTCATTCCCAGAACTTGAACTATGATATCAAATTCACTATCACCCTCAATCATTCCGCAGTCAGGATTTTCCAGCATATATCCATCACTTGACCATACACACTTCATATCACACTCCCTTTCTTAATATGTCTATATTGTAGCATATCTATAGCAGGAAGTCAATGACCAACAAACAGTTGCCTCTTACTATTAATTCGTTTTGTTCTCTCTTGGCGAAGTCGGACCCCGAATACGTTGATGGCCAGTAGCATATCATCTATTGAGTACACCATGAAGGTGAACCCGTTTGCAACGGTATGTCGATCCCATAAGATGAGTGTCTTCCCATCCGATGACTTAACAGCTGGCTCAACAGTTGCGTTCATTTCATTACCCTACCACCTCTCCAGTCTGCGGTTGTCGGATCGATTTCCGGTAGGCACGATAGAATATACTCCCAGAATTGTTTCTAGACTTGATAACATCAGCAATGTACTTCTCGCCATTGTAGTGCCTAAGCTTAGATGGGAACTGGAGAAAGGTTCCAGTAGATGGACAATACGCTTTCAATTTGCCATTGATGTGTGTAATCTCTACTTTAGCATCAAGGACAACGTGGTTATCGAATGCGTCCATAAAGATCTTCGTCTGGTAATCATCACTACGTACAAATTCTTTCATCATCGCCTCCATTAATGTTCTAACATACCTATATGATATGAAATTCAATGGAAAGAATCAACACCTTTTTTAAAGTTCATACTCCACGAGAGCGATGCTGCCCTTGTGCACTTGAGATTTTGAGACAAAAAAAGAGCCGCTTTTGGCGGCTCTTCATCTTAAAAAGGGTCCGAAACCCTCTAGAAGATTACATCACTGAATGTGCCAGGTCCGATGCATAATGCGACTTGACGGAACGATTACCGTACATGACCAGATACCGGGTGCGGGAATGCGTACTCGGGTTCGAGGAAACTTGCCTATCGGCGGCAACAACAACACCGAGCTGATGATTGTACTCTGTGTTGGTGATGTTGCGAACGATCTCATCCTTCTTGAACATGGACTTGCGACCACGGCTGCTTGCTGTCTTCTTCATTTTTCTCCTTAATTATGATTACATACACTTGTGTTCTAATACCCCTACATTGTATGATACATCATAAAGAGAGGCAAGAAAAAGATCAGATCAGCAGAGAAAAACTAGCAGGATATGATAAGTATTTATATGAAAACAAAACAATGTGAATGCGGAACTATATTTGAATGTAAGAGTCTAAAGAAGAAAAGGTGCCCTGAATGTGATAAGCAGTTCAGATTCGAACGCGGTCGCATGGCAGCTGTTAAGCATCGTGCACTTCACCAAGACGTGATTAAGCAGCAACGGAAGGACTATATTCAGCAGAATAGAAAACATGTCCGTAGAGTGTGGAGAGCATATAATGAGCGTGTAAAGAATGATCCACAAAAGATAGTTGCACGTAGATGTCGGGATAGGTTGAGATTTGTACTTAAAGCTCATTCTGTCCTGAAGGAGAATCACTCACAAGATCTGTGTGGGTGTACATGGCAAGATCTTGTTGAGCATATAGAACATCAATTTAAGGATGGCATGACCTGGAGCAATTATGGTGATTGGCACATTGATCATATCAAACCTTGTGCGTCATTTGACCTAACTGATGAAATCCAACTCCAACAATGTTTTCATTTTAGTAATCTTCAGCCACTTTGGGCAAGCGAAAATTGTTCAAAGGGAGCTAAATACTAAACAAAAAAAGGAGGCTCCCGAAGGAGCCTCCCACTGGCGTGCCACTTACGCCATTGCGCGGCGTTCGCGCCTTATCCGATTCTTCCGTTCGGCAGAAGTCTCACCGTCAATGTGGCGCAGCGGATCCAGGACCTCGGTCTCGGTCGGGATCGTGTCCCGAACTTCCGTGTCGGGCTTCGTCTCGGCCGTCGGAGCCTTCTCCTTGGGCGCCTTCTCCTTGGTCTCCTTCACCTGCTTGGAACCCTTGGGAGCCGCCGTCGCCGGCCAATCACCCGCTTCGAATCGGGCGCGCAGACCCTCATCGATCGTCGCCTGCTGGTCCTCGGTGAGCTCGGCAAAGGACTTGCCAGCCTCAACCTTGTTCGCCTCTTCCTTGCGCAGGCGCTTGGCGACCCGGTTGACGTAGCTGGCGCGCACGCCCTCTTCGTCCGTGTTCCCGGTTTCGCAGAGGTGCTTCATCCGCTCATCGCTGATGAACATCAGCTCGCCCGTCACCGTGCAGGCGATCTTGTTCTTGTGAACGAGCGCCTGGGCTGCTGCCTGAGCCTTCGAGACATCTTCCTCGTTTGCGGCCAGGAGCTTCTTGCCTTCACGGCTGACATAACCGGCGATCAGAGCTTCCTCCGAACCGAACTGGGCGATGAGCTTGTTGTAGCGCTCCTCGCTGCAGTAGGACCAGTTACCAGTGATGGTGCATTTCAGTTTACGTGTCATTTTGTTCTTCCTTTCTTCTTCTGTTTATGTTACTGTACCTATTAATATAGAGCGGTTTACAATAAAAAGCAATTGTTAATTTGTGTCATGTACCACTTTTTTATGCCTTGCTTTCATCGCTTACCTCTCTTACAACACCCATATGTATGAAAAGGCAGTGTAGAAAGCAACATTAAAAGTCACGGCCTACACTTTTTTTCATATATTACGTAATAACATTGTATTCGTAGTCGATTTCAGTTGATTTGAACTCATTGTCCTTGAGCTCTTTCCAGCGGCGCGGCTGTTCCGCGAACTTCTTCCATTCCTTCATTCCTACTCGGCAGCTATTCCACCAAGGGCAGTCATTGCAATAGCCACTGTTTTTCTCAATAGTTGAAGGATGAATGCAGACGAAAGTTCCTTCATCTGTCTTCGACATGAGATCAAATGCATGCTGAGTGCGAGCTTTAATCTCACCTCCGTTGATATTGATGTTCGATGTATCAAAGGGTGGCTTGGGCAGGTATGTATACGTGCGCTTCTCGCTCGTCTGCTCGCGAACCGTCTGTTCCGCTTCCTGGCGAGCCAATGCCCTACGAGCCATGAAAGCTTTGTTGCTCTCGTACTTACCTCGCTCCAATGTAGGCAGGCGCTTCTTGACATCCTTCTCTTTCTGCTGCTGTTTAGCCTCCCGAGAGACATAGTTAGCACCAACCAACTCCGCGTCTCCGAACCTCTTGATGAGTTTCTCGAGCCGCTCGGCATTGCAGTAATGCCACGTCTTCGCAATGACACACTGTATATAGTATGTCTTGGAATTTTTTTTGAGGACCCCAGGTGCAAGCTCTTCACACTCTTTAACATTAACCACAATCCCTGCCATGATAACCTCCTTTTATTATTTCTTTAATGATAAGACTTTTTATACCTGAAAGCAACTAAATATTTATATGAAAAACAAAGCACAAGAACGATACTACGAAAAGAACCGGGAACAACTTATTGAGAAATCTAAACAATACTACCACGAGCACAGTAAAGCTCTCAACCAACGAGCATCAAAATGGAAAGAGGAGAACCGTGAACATTGTAGAATACGAGATCGAGAGTACATGGCTGAATATAGAGAAAAGAAGAGAGAACAATTAAAAGCATGGCGACAACAACCTCGAAACCGGATTGCCAATAATGTACGTTGTAGAATGTGGCATGTATTAAAGGGATTAAAACCTGCTGGAAAGACTGAAACATTACTCGGTTGCTCTTTTGAGGATTTTAAGCTCTATATAGAAAGCTCTTTCCAGAAAGGAATGAATTGGGATAATTATGGTGATTGGGAAATTGATCATATCATACCATGTGTCTCGTTTGATCTCTCTATTGAAGATGAACAGAAAAAGTGTTTTCATTATACTAATCTACAACCTCTCTGGAAGACTGATAATAGACGTAAGTATATCAACTAACAGAACGCCTGGAGCAATCTCTTTATGCTCCTTCACATTAATTTCGATTCCCATAGTGTCCCCTTTCTTTCCATTAATATACGATATACACGTATACTATACAAGCTAAAAAGAGAGATTTCTATGTGATATACGCAAAGAAATATCAAGCGCACAGCAAGAACACCGAGAGCGTGCAGGGTGAACTTCGAGCCGATATTGGTACGATCCAGGACCAGATATAGTTCTTGGAATAAGGCAACTGAAAAGATGCTTTATTTTCTACCTGTGTTCCTATATCATTGTAAGGTGAGGCAGAAATGATCGAGGAGTGCAACTAGAAACGGCTCCGCGGCTGACTTTTTTTGCTTGCCATTTTAGTTGAAATATGGCAGCTCGCAGTTCCTGGAACTCGGCTGGCGCAGACTGATTGAGGAATGACCATAGATAGTTGATAGCGAGCTATGATTAGTTGATGATTTGAGTTTGCCGGTTGGTCATTGAAGGCTGTGAATGAATAGTTTAGTTGATTGCGAGCTGTAGATTTGTCGTTTTGTGGGTTGGGTAGTTGTAGACTGGCTGTTAGAGGTGAGAAGTGTTCGCCAAAAATAGTTCGCGCCAAGTACTATTTATACTATTCCCGCCCAGCCAATCTCTATCCGATCTCTCATTTCTCCCTAGACTCTCCCTCTATCTTCGCATAGCATCGGCTACATTATCTCTCACCTCTCCACGCCATTACACCTCTATGCTCATGCTCTATTATGCACCTATATCCTCATGCTCTTATTTCTTATCTTCCATCTTCTTATACTACATCTTCTACTACAGCATTATCTATCTTCTACTCTACATTATACTAGACTGTTTTCTTCTTTGTCTTATTCTAACTCCTTCGGCCCCAAATGGTTCAACGCCTCAACGCTTCATTTAGTCCCTAGTCTCACGCTTCAACGCCTGAACGCTTCATTTAGTCCCTAGTCTCACGCCTAAACACCTGAACGCTTCCTAGCGGTTCCTCCTATATATCACCACTAATAATCTCAAGATCTCACGCCTAAACGCTTGCAATTCTTCTTCGTATCACATACCATATTAACACTATGATCAGACCGTGCTCCTCTGTGTTTCCTGCATTCTATTTGCCCTACATTACCCCTACTTTGCCCCCGGAAACACATGCTTTATCCCCTATTACACTATATTTTTCCCTGTTTTAGAGCAAGTATTCCATATGATTTGCACATAGTTTCTCCAGACAACTATAAAATCTACATTTATACTGTTGTTTGGAGAATGTTAGTTTTACTATTTTCCCGTCCAGGTCTGCCTTTAGCGCTCGCTCCTTATACCTGCTCCTTCTAAGTACCCGACAAGTAATATCAAGTGCAATATCTCTGATACACAAAACACTTGTCACTGAATGGATTTCGAGAACAAACCAATGTAGCGGATCCTTCTTATCAACTATAAACCCTATATGTAGACAATCATTCATTTATAATAGCTCTCTTATATGATCTGCACATAAATCTTCTAGAGTATCATAATAGTCGAAGTTAAATCTACTAGTCGGTGTATAGAGAGTCTGCATATATTCGGAGACTTCTACCTCTCCGGTACTATCGAAATTACTACTCCCTTTTTGTTTTAATACACACCCGCTAGATGCTCGGAGAATTATACAGTCAATCCATTGATCATGGTTGGCACCGTCCATGTTTATAGTTCGATGAACCTCAGCAGCCAACCAGTAATCTTGGTCTACCTTAGCCTTAATAAACGCATAGATTGGTGGTGTATGGTCCATAACCTGTTGATTGTTATTAGTTTAGGTATTGCATCTCGAGGAGTTTTAATGCACTGCGATAATAGGCATACCATAGATAGCTAGTACCTAATATAAGCAGCACCATAAGCAGAATAAACTCAACTATACTAAGTGTAATAGTCTTCATAAAATACTCACAAAATTGTCTTTCAATAAATCATCAATGGAATCAAATAACTTAACTGGAGTGTTAATGGTCAAAACTCCAACTTTATCGCCCTTCGCACCAGATCGGTGCGCATCCACTACAATACCTGTCACACCAACAAGGCTACTGACTCCATCGAATACTAGTTCAGTTGCTTCTGCAATATACCAGCTATATTCTCCTCCTTGAAACCAATACATGGATGAGTTTTCTGGTAGAGGAACATTAACCCATCTCTTATCACTGGTCTGTGTTTAATCATTGCTGGTACAAACTTATTAATATTAACCTTCATTAGTTTGCCTCGGAATTCCTGGGAGATTTTGAAACCAAGGAAACACATCTTCGTAAAATACTCTGAGAGACTGAGTTATAGCTATTACATCCGTCGTGGAGTATCCTAATTCAGTCCCGTCTTTCTCGCATTGTTCCGACTTTATACTATAGAACGCACCGGTAATGAGCATCAGAAAATTACCGAGAACTACTAACTCACCTGTTAAAGTTGGCTTTGGATCGATCGACCATCTCTGTCTATGGTGTCTGGCTCGACTTCCATCTCTTCGTGGTCTAGGTAAAGCTAATCTGTAGTTTATTAGCTCGCTGTTATATGCTTGCCATACTTTGGCTCGATTAATAAAGTCAACTACTGGCTGGTGTTTAAAATTAGTTTCATCCTCAGGCTGAACTAATACAACTTCATGATAGAGTGCAAATGCCTCACCACATGCAAATAGTATGCCGTTATCTTCTACAAAGAGTAGAGCCGTATACATGAGCCAGGCAGAATCGATACCATGATTTCGGTATGTGTTGAATAGTGCCAATAAATGTTGATCACCTGTAGTGAGTAGTTCACCGAATGCACCACCCTCGAGCCATTTCTGGAGAGTCTCTTTCTTTTTTGGTCTGTATTTCATGGCTATAGGTTATTGATGAAGTTATGAACTTGAAGAGCAATAGCATTCACTCCACCGATTTTCTGGATGTTGATGCAAGTTGTCATTATAACAGCAATCGGATCCCTAAAATACATTTTGTCCGCTACATCTAGTGCATCACTAAAAATCTGGAGAAGTTCCTCTTTGGATAGTTCTATCTTCACTGCATATTTCTCAAATAGCTCGACAATCTTATCCGGTCGCATATTGTTATTTCCATCTAATGGAATAGTTTCCACTGCATTTTTGGAGTCCTTTAACCCCATATTGGTGAATGCATGGAATTCCTTAATACATCCAATCTTCTTATCTTTCAGTTCTCGAAGATCAGCGCATTTTACTTTATAGCCATTTATTGAACTTATAAGAGTGTCTGCATCAGGTGATGGAGTAACATAGATATTACCATCAGGGAAGAGATGATCAGCCATCTTAGTTATGTTACTGTAATCACTCATGCCCAATCTCCTGATTCGTGCTGAATGTTAATACACTCACCGTAATTCTTTACAATTTCATCTGTGGAATGACCACAGAGTACAAACAGTATCGTTCCATCTGGAACTTCTGGCTTGCTTTCAATATAGCCATCAGTCAATACAATATGAAGTTTGGAGGTGTATCCCATTCTGTATAGATGGCGCGCGTATGCACTAAACTCAGTACCGCCATTCACATCTCGTAGGTTGAGCTTCGCGACATTCTCCAGTGTCTGGCTATCAACTTCAATATCATTGTTTGGATTAATCTCTCCATAGCTCCAGAAGATAACCCGAGCTTTCAACTGATTATGGGATGTACAGATATCTTGAATCTCTGTTAGAAACCTCTCTCTATCATTTGATGTGCTTCCCGAGCAATCGACAGAGATAAAAAGCTCCATGTTCTCTCGATAGATTTTAGGGCACCAGACACCTGTGCTATAAAATGCTCTACCAGGTAGTCTTGTCTCGAAATCAACTGGAATCTCATTAGTTATAAACGAGCGGAGCCGACTACGCCAATCAACTACCGGATTGAGAATACCTTCGACTATATTTTCAATGGAGCCTGGAAGGCGACCGCGCTGGCGTGCTATGGTTGCTGCTTCAACTGCAACCTTCTTCCATTTAGATTCTGCAGCACTAATTGATGCGCTACCATTCTCTTCGTCTCCGGAGTCTTCTCCTTTATCGTCCTTTCCACCTTCTATATGGATATCAAACCCACCATGTCCAGGATTGCCATCGCCACCTTCTCCGTTACCAGTGCCGGCGCCAGTAATACCAAAACATACTTTAATCTTCTCAGCGTTATCGGAGATCTCATCGTACAACTCTTCTGTTGTTTTGTTACGAACATTATAGGTTTTATCACCTATTTTAATGTTGCCTGAACTATTTGGAATAAGACCATTATCTCTCGTTACCTGAGTCTCAACACCATTCACGACTTCTGTAACAACAATCTTCTTCGGTGGTGTAAGCTCTTTCTCGCAGTTAATCATATCATTGATGATACAATCTGATGCAACATTCCACATGAGAGGATCTCGACTACCTCTTCGGAACATATCACCTTTTGCAATATGAAGTGCTTCGTGACAGAGGACGTATTGAAGCTCTGCACTTGACAATGTCTTAGTAAAGTCTTCATTCCAATACAGCTTACCATACTTTGTTACTCCCATTGTCGGTATTTTTGTATCCGGTCCAGTCTGCATTGTATCGAAATTCATGAGAATGTATGCAAAGAATGGTTTTTCTCTGTTCAGGATGACAGTCGCTTTGACAATGCGATCTGCCTCCGTTAATCTCATGCTCAATCCTAACCCTGATGACATAATATCCCCCTTAATTTACATATATTATAATATAAATGCGATGCCAGATCAAGAAGATTCTTATTTCCTGTGCAGATACATAACACCAATGATGCCATTGATAGCCATTACAAATATATACGAATAGCCAATATATGCGCTAACTTGTAACCCGACAACATACAAAGCTAAAAATAAACTTAAATGCGCCAGACACCATATTTTATTTGTATTCATTCAGTCTCATGTATCAAAATTGGCAAAACTCGTCTCATGCTGAATCATACCATAATCTTTCAGTAAAGCGCAGAGTAATCCTGTTGTATTGTTTTCAGATTGTGCGAGCACATTCATAACTGGACCAATTCCAATTGCAGCGGGTACATCTATCAACTGCATATCTTGGAAGACATTCTCAGCGATTGTTGGTGCTGTATTCCACAAATCACTTGACATGTTCTTAGAAGCTTCAAACATCTCATCAAAAGAAGAAGCTTTAGCAGCTTCATTCAGCATTTCCTGCCAGAATTCGAGATCATCACTATAAATCTCATTGAGTTCTTCCAGCCAGTTCTTTTTAGCTTCTTCGAACGAAAGTATCTTTGTGAATTTGAACGTAACACCAAGAACTTCAAGAGTGTCCTGCTTGTTAAGATCTTTACGAATCTCGTTATAGAGATTGTAGACAGCGAGTGCTCCTGAGTATTGGCAACTACCCCAGCTGCAGACACCCCAATCAAAATTAAACTTATCTGGCCAACCTCTCTGTGCAAGTGTGTAGACCCATTCAGCTTTAGATATAACAGCCATTGCATCCTCCCTATGTTCAGTTTGAATTGCCAGTCTACGCTGTATAGACTTTGAAAGTTTCATTTTACCTCTCCGCCCATCGGATGTTCTACAATCTCTCGCATCATATGATCTACTACATTTTCCGCATTGCATGATTGTACACTCCATTTTCATCCTCAGTATAATTTGAGTCTTCGTTCGATCATTTCTGCATCATCCGGCAGACTTGCCAAAATGTTTAAAGTGATAGAACCGCCACTTGCTTGAACTTGTAATTCATCATCAGTAGCCCACATAGCGGTACTTCCTGCAGAAAGCAACTCATCCATAGGGCTGCTGAGCAACTCATGCATAGTCTTGTGGCTGATATGCTCTTCGAATATAACAATACCAGCTTCTTTGTACCTAAGATATTTCATCCGTCCCATTTAGCACTCTCCTTCGATCGGCAAACGACGAGCCTTTTTCTTCCAGTAACGGCGAGCCTTGTTCTTGCCACGATCAGCCTTAGAGCAACGATCAGCAGTACTGAGACCAAACTCCTTAATGTCAGCCTTATCCGGGTATTCAACCCCACTCATTCTCGGTAACCCATAAGCTTTCATAATACACCTCTTATCCTCATTTCACATATCTATATAATATGAAATTCTTGTATAATGATCAAGAGAATTAGAGAGAATGCATAAATAATTAAAAGGAGATGTAATGAGTGAATACACCACAACATATTATCAAAAGAATAAAGAACGAATATTGAAAAAGCAAGCTGAGAAGAGAGCGACTAACCCTGAATATGGTAAGGACTACTATGTTAAAAATCGTGATGATTTGAGAGCTAAACAAGCTGAATATTGGGCAAAGAATGCTGACCGATTTAATAATCCGGACTACTGGAAGCAGTATTATGCTGAGAATAAGGCTGAGATTCAACGAAAACAAACCTATCGAAATAAACATGATCCACAGACGCATATTGCAATGAAGTTAAGACATAGAATATCTGGAGCTATAAAAAGACAAGGAACAATTAAAAAGGGGCATACATCAGATCTTCTCGATTGTACGTATGCAGAGTTGAGAGAGCATCTAGAGAGCAAATTTACAAAAGGAATGTCTTGGGCTAATTACGGTCGCGGTAAAGGTAAATGGAATATTGATCATATTAAACCGTGCTCTGCTTTTGATTTAACAAAGGAAGAAGAGCAACAAAAATGTTTTCATTGGACTAATCTTCAACCACTTTGGATGGAAGATAATGTGAGAAAAGGTGGAGCATAACTCCACCTTTTTCTCTATAACTCGTTGAAGGCGAACTATAAATCAATATCAACCATAAACTTGCCGTACTTAGCAGCAAACTCCGGTCCCTTCTTGAGAAGTCGTAGACCATTACCGAATTGCTGTACATCATAGTCACGCATCATACGAAGCGTATTCATCGTGAAGTCCTGCCGAGGAAAGTTCTCTGCAACTGCAAAGATGTTACTCAGCAACTCTTTATTCTTCGGATCCTTCTGAAACCGCTCAGCCAGACCAGCAGACACTGCATACATTGCATCCGATTTGAGTGTTGCTGCAGACTTCGGATTCTTGAATAAGTGATCCCAATTGATCTGCTGGTAGTGCTTCACATAAGCCTGGAACTCAGTTGCAAAAGCTTCACCACAGGAGATTGAGATGAGCATATGAACTTTATCCGAGAGGATATCTCGCTCATTGATCAGAGTTGATGCGCGATGCACACCACGAGGAGTTGACGGCTTCTCAGTCTTACCGACATCGACCTTGTACAGATAAGAACCGCGCCACCCAATGAACGAGATGAGATGCGGATTAAGTCGAACACTCATCGCCCAATCAATCCAATCCTTAATGTCACATTCCATCTCACATTCAGCGAAGCGATCACGCAACGGAAGCGGCATATCAAATGTATGAGCACGATCCTGCTGGCGATTACCAGCCGCAAAAATGAACACATCTTTACCCAGTCGCCGGTCTGCGATCACTCGGTCATGGATCGCTGAGTATGTAATGGACTGCACAATCGGAGCTGCGAGGTTGATCTCATCAAAGAAGATCGAACCGTGTGCATCTCGTTTCGAGAAATACACTACCCAAGAGTACGGAATGTTCTCGAGCATCTCTGTGTTCGCCATATTCGGTACACCCTGCAGAGAAGTTGTATCCATCTGGGATGTGCGAAAATCACCGAAGATGTAATACTTGTCCGGGTTCTTGATGCATTCCATTTTCTCAGCAATGGTCAAATCAGACCATTCCTGGAAAATCAACCCTCGATTTTTGGCCTGTTTGGAGAAAACCTGACGAGGGATCGCAGACTTACCGATTCCAGGCCCACCTCTAACGAACAGCGGCTGACGAACCCCTTCACAGTCCACAAGCAGTTCAGCATATTCTTTCGGTTTCAGTATGAGTGACATGACGTAATCCTTTCCTTGTTATTTTTAATACACCTCTAATATATGAAATATGGAGGTGACATGCAAGATTAATCTGTAATAAATTGCATATCTATTCACTATGACTTGCAATCCGAATCATATTCTTCCATACTAGCTCATCCTCATATCGTTCTCGTACACGAATAGCTTTAATAAATGTCCGAAGATTGTAACATTTAAAAGTATCTTCAATAGATTCGAGGAAATCGAGCACTTCAGTTTTAATCGTGAGAGGAGCTTTTGGTTCAATGACATCTATTATAGTACGCATATAAGTAGATACTTCAGCTCTTGACATTTCAAGGTTAACGCACATTGTTCTTGATCTGATAGCTTCATCAACCTCTTCGAGAGGTTTGTTTGAGACAAAGATAATCTTTCCCTTGAAATCAAATTGATTTTCTAATTCAGAATCTTTCGGGATAGAGCGACTGATCCAATGAATGGTTCGTGTATCATATGAATCGAGAGCAGCTTTTAATATATTGGCAGATAGCTCATTCTCCCATGCTTTGTCACAATCATCAAACACAACAATCTTCTCACGGTTGTGAAATAGAATACTATAAAGTCCGAGAGGAGATGAATGTCCTTTTATGTATACAAAATTTGTTGGATCTTTCAATCCGTTTCTTGTCATTTGTTTCTTAACAAGAAATGTTTTACCAATTCCAGCTGCACCAGTTAAGAACATAGAAGGTGAGCGTCCTTCAATAACGAGCTGAACGAATTTAGAAACGAGATCAAATCGTTCCTTTACATTAAATTCGTTCATAGGATTTTCGAGCTTTTGTGGCTGAACTGGAGATTGTGGATCAGACACATCACATCTTACACCTTCATTTGTCTTGATTGGCTTATAATATGTTTTTCTGCCACGTTTTAGTTCTTCAAGCTGGTCTGTTGCAACTAATGAGATGATAACATTATCAACATACGGCTTACTGGCACCGGTAAGTCCTGATATTTTCGAGGAATGAAACTCTTCTTCTTGTTCATTAATAACCTGTAAGATATACTCGCGTTTCTTCACATAACCTCCTGTGTGTTTATAATCTCTTACATTATATAAAAATTACTAATTTATTGCAATTACAAAATAGTGTATTCAGTTGTTATGTCGTCACTATCGTACACCAGCTCAATTTTACTAACATTACAGTAGATATAGTCATGTGTTAGCTTGAATAAGAATGTTCGATCTTTTCCGTCTACCGTAACACACACTTTTGTAAAAATCGGGCAAGTGGTATAGTCATTAAATTTAACACCATTAAATTGTTCTCTAATACTAACTTGCAATAGATGCACAATTAACGTCTTACATAACCAACATCGTTCTCTATTTCTTGTGTTTTTATCCTCTGCAGCGTATAGTTTATTACCGAAATGTTCTAAACTATTTTTATCTTCCAATGATTCAATTAAATCAAAAAACATTTCATCTGTTTTAATATCACTACCACTGATAACCTCTTGCTCACACAACCACCGTGTAGAATAACTTAAATCTGGAGTAACAGAATACGCCTGCATATTTCTTCCTCTACTAGCTTTATCGGGGCTACTTTCTAGAGTTAAAGGTACAGGTACAAACTCTGCTTTTGATGCTTCCTCGAGTAAAGGAACGTATATGTTTTTATGATAATTTTTTTGAACTATACAAGCGCGGTGATGTGCACGGATAGCGCGCTTTATATTTTCTTCGAGTGTATGTCGATTATGTAGGTGTAGTTTTTTTCCGTTGAGAAATACTATAGTATACTCTCTCCATAATATTTCAATAGTATCTTCTGTAAAGCTGACATGCGGGCTAGTTCTAGATTTCATCTATATATTCCTGCCAGTTGTTACTGTCATCATCCCAATGACGACAATCATAAATTTTAACTCCTAGATACAGGCCATATAGCTCTATAACAAACTCAAATCCTGCGTGGTCGCATTTATGCGTCCAATGACAGTGAACATCGAAGAAGTATCCACTATCTTTAAAATAATCTAACTGAATCTCAAAAAATTTGTTAAGAGTTATTTGTATAGTTTTACACATATTGTTCTACTCCAGTGCTATGTTTGCTAACTCATACGCTTCATCAACCTGAGCTCCCATTCGTTCGAGTATGCCACAAGTATAGTTATAATGTCTAATGAGCCCCTTTAGATTTTTGACTACCGCAGTATGCTTTTGTTCGAGTGTTGATAAACGTATCTCTAGCTCTTTAATTCTCTCCTCAGGAGTTGAATTATGCTTAGCTTTCTTCGATGAAGAGGTGTTGCCTTTTTTCATTAATTATCCTCGCATACTGTTCATTCATAATTACATTGTTCGGTATATTATAGTCTATAAACAATGAAGCTATCTCTTCGCAGCTATACCCAGCAAGTTTTGATCCAATCATTGTTACAAAAAATTCAAGCTCTGGATGCTCTGTTGCGTACTGTATAAAGTATCTGATTTGTCTCTTAATCTTGTGCAGCGGTACAGACCTCATACCACCATTCTTATTAACACGGAGATCTTTAGTTACAATAGCATATGATCGTCCTTGTCGTCCATATCCTTGTCCATACTTCGCTCCAAATAAGCGTCTAGCAGTTTCAGCCGCACCTTTGCCGTGTCTACCTTCAGGGTTTGAACCAAAAACAAATATTTGATTAGGCTCTAGCTCTGTAATAAGTCCACTAAATGTTCTCATCTTCGAACTCTTTTTCCCATCTTGCAACCCATTCTTTGACTCTCGATTTGAATAGACTAAATCGAAGATCATCTTCAAACTCTTCATTAATTTCACACAATAAATTAGACATATTCTGTCCAGCTACTACCATTGACTGCATGCGAAGCATATCGTTTCTAAATTCATCTTCAAATTCATCGAATTTAGCTTCTGCTTCTGAAAATGGCTCTGTTGTATTCATACGTTTCCTACCACAAATTCTAATGCATACTCCGATGATATTCTAGCCGTCTTTCTTGCAAGTTCTTCAATTTGTTCAAAGTATTTCTTATCGTTACTCTTCTCAGGTATTTCTTGATTTTGATATATCTCAACCATTCGAGCTTCAACAGGATAAACAGCTTGTAATCGTTTAAAGTTGTTACTATCAGCCGTTGACAACAGCCCAAATAATTTACATGTGAAATTATCAGGAACTGGTAGTACAGTATGAAATACAAAGAACATATCTAAAGCTACACTCATTTTATACACCGCCTTGATTTTTCTGAGTTTTTAAACGACCATGTTATTTTACTCAGACACTCTCTAATATCTTTCAATACATCTGATGCCATCTCTTCATTTCTTATATAGTGCAGTTCAAGCAGAGTAAGCCAGTTTAATAAACTAACACCATCAATACGTACTTGTGTGATGTTACACTTCTCTACATCAATAGCATCAAAATCTCTAGATGCTTGTAGGTTTTGTGGTAATGGTATGTTATTCATAGTCACGAATGATTTTCAATTTTGCAAAACGAGGAATACCATAGCGAGTATACCGGAAGAACTTAAATGTTCCTCTCTTACCGATGAGCTCATCCTTGTTGTCGAGCAGCCATTTTGCATATGTTTCGGTACCGATAATACCGGCTCTGAATGGTTTACCTTGATGAGTACGACCACAGGCACGTGCAGCAATATTGGCTTTGTTGCCGTTTCCAGAAAGAATATCAGTAATGATAAACTCATCATCATCGAACATCTTATACTTGATAAGCTTTTTTGTCCGCTTATTCTCGTATGGTCCATCAATGCGAATGATCAGTCCTTCATATCCTTCACTAGTGAATTTGTCATGTAGCGGGCGAAGATCTGCTTCGGAGTTGATTGGATAGTTTTCAACGAGAACAAACATACCAGTATCCCATAGTCCGTGCTTTGTAAGTGCTTCGACCATCAGCTTGTATCGTGATGTGAACTTTGCACTAAGACCGAGATTGCCAATCTGAGGGCAATCGTAGATATGATACTGAATCTTCTCTTCTGCTTCAAACAAATCAGCAACAGAAGGTTTTGTCTTTTTAATAAGACTGCAAAGCTTCTCGAACCCACCATCTTCAGCTTCAGGTGTGAACCCTCCACATTGATCAACATTTTCCGGATCAAGAGTTTCCTCACTTACACCACCACTGTGATATTCGTGATTATACAACTCACCGTCCAGAATAAGATTCGGATACTCTTTAAAGACTGGTTTAAGTGCCGCTAACAGATGAGGCACTGTACACTGAGGTGTACCTTCACGGGAGAACGCACCCTTCGTTGACATAATGGAGCGAACACCATCTGACTTGCGCTGGCCAATACATGGATATTTGATTGTCAGCTTGACTGTCAACATAGTGTTGTCAGGTTGTACCTTCTCCTTTTCAAAAGGCTCAGCAAGCATTGGACGGAAACTTTCCGCAAGAGCGGAATCGATGTTGTCAATATCTTCTGTGTATCCTTTGTCCTTCTGCTTTTTCCATTTGCTTTCTGCATCTGCGAAAGCTTGTTCATTTGCAGTAGTCTCATTACTGCGACCGACATTCTTTCGATCGCATGCTGTTGGTGCACTCTCAGTAATTACACCACCAACCTGACCAGAGCGTGTATAATACAAACCCCCCGACTGTACAATAATTGTCCATTCCTGAACAGCGCCAGTAGATGTTCGTTTGTAAAGTGTTGGTAACTGTGTCATTTTTCTCCTTATTGTGTGAAATTCTTCAATTTATATATGAGATAATAAGGGATTTATGAATGAATGTCAAGCGATATTATTGTATGATTGCTTGATATGTCGGGCGAATATGTATTTCTTTACCAGATTTAATTAGTTCATCATACACATCTGCAAATTTCTCTGCATAACCAAGATCCACCCATAGAAATGATGCTTCATTCCAGTCAATCGGTTTTTGTTGGCGTTTACTCTCTTCATATTTAAAGATTTCAATACACTTCATTTGAATCATAAACCGATCATCTAATAAAGAACATCTTACACAAAGTTCTTTTAGAATACAATAATGATCCTCCGGACAGTGCTCGCAGAGTTCATTTACCATACTTGCAGGTAAATTTCTTTTCATACAAATATTTATCAAATTCGGTTAATAAATCTGGCTGTCTCTATCTCTTCAAATAACACTTTGTCTGAGAAATCTTCAACTGACTGTTCAATTATATTCGCAGCTTCACAGACACAAAATGAACAGATTTTTTGACCTATTATCTCGAGATATTTCATGCCTGGTGGAATAAGTGCACCGCACTCATTACAGTGTAAATTACTGTAATCGAACCAATTAGGGAGTACTCGATCAACTTTAAGACTAGTGTGTGTTGATTTTCTATCAGTGGATGTTTTCGGTAGACAGAGACAGAGTTGCTCTTGAGGGTATGTTTCATATTCCTCAATTTCAAACATAGCGAGAATTTCTTCAGCAGTATTGTCAGGTAGTCTTAGTTTCTCTGGCAGTTTACTAACGAATACCTCTGCAAGAGTTTTATCTTTGTATTTAAATCCGCGCTTAAAGTCAAGAGTATTCACTGTAATCGTTGATTTTCCATTTATTTGTTTTCCTTCAAGGAAAGAGTAGTAGTGGGATCGCTCACGAGAAGATAGGAGTTTCGGTACCCAGGTTCCGGTCGGGAGATGTTTAATCATGTAGAACATAGTATTACCTTCCAAATATGTTTTATATCATACCTAATATAAGAGATTTGAAATCATATTGCAATGAGATTATAAGAGAAACTCAAAATATTCCGATATAAACTCATTAGAAGTTAGTACTTTTATAATTTTTTCACTATTAATTAGTATTGTTCCTTTTTGACTATATATTTGTAGTTCACAAGGATTATCTATCCATTTCCAGTTCGGTGAACTAATAAAGATAAAACCACAATTTTCATTTATAGTTTGTTCCATAGTAGATAATGCATCTACAGCTTCAACCTTTCCTATAATTTTAATTGTAGGATAATCTGAAACAGTACAAACTATATACTTACCTTGTAGATTTTGTTGACTGTATCTCACTGATAAGTCCTTTTATTAACTCTGATTCGGTTATATGTGGTGTCGCATATATGTTTTTAAGAAAGTCGACATAGATCTTCGGTACACATATATTAGTTTTGGGTGTTAAATTATTCGGTGATATAATACATTGATTGCATTTACACATAATATTTCCTTCTTCTATTATTATACATATGATAAAAGAATATGCAAGGGCAGATTAGACGTAAGAATTTGGAGATTGTTACCAAAAAGAGCTGCCCTTGCATATAAATATTTATGGAGATTGTTATGAAAAAACCAAAAGCAGGAACACCTGAATATTGTCGCTGGTATCACGAGCAACACCGCGATGAAATTAACCAAAAGTGTAAAAAACACCAAAAGGCTTATCAAGAGCGTAAGGGTGAAGTATTTAAACAAGCGGTTCAAATGCATTCTAAAGCTTCCTATGATCGACATAAAGAAGAATATAAAGATAAGTATTCCTCAGAAGAATTTGCAGAACCTCGTCGTCAACGAATTAGAAAAAGACTACAAACAGACGTATCTTTTAAACTATCACTATCATGTCGCAACAGAATACTACGTGCTATCAAAGAGCAAAATCAAACCAAACAAAAACAGACTTTTGAACTACTTGGATGTTCTGTTGATGAATTAAAAGCACATCTTGAAAAGCAGTTTCAACCGGGTATGTCGTGGGAAAACCATGGACGTGGTGAACAATGTTGGCATATTGATCATATTAGACCTTGTGCGTCTTTTGATCTATCTGATCAAAAACAACAACAGCTTTGTTTTAATTATACAAATCTTCAACCTCTATGGGAATCAGAAAACCTCTCGAAAGGAGCCAAATATTCAAATGAACACATTTAATACATACATCAAAGACATCGTTGTTGAGAGATCTTTACTCGGTGATCCTAATAAACCTTGGGAATTTCTAAGGAATGATCTTATGGGAGTCGATGCTGATGTTAACATAGAAGATAAAACAGGCAAATTTAATTCAACAAATTGACCGACAATTAAATCACGGCTAGAATCTCAAGGATACACAGTTACTCAAAATCAGAAACTACAAGACGGGAGAATTGAGTATAAAATTACTGGCAATTCTCCTAAACATGTTAAAGAGTTTTATATAGCTGTCTGATTAAATTATGTTGTCCTCCATCCACCTATATAACCTTACCCGCGCATTATGAGACATTTTACTGACTTCATTGTGTATTGTTGTCTCAAGTTTAGTCTCTGTACTCTGCGCATCTTTCTTTGCTTGAAGTTGATCATCAGCCGGTCTCGGCTCTCCACAAAAACTGCATCGGCTAATATCATACCGATTCGTACATTTACATTTCATACATTTCCAATTATTCATATCTTACCTCCTTTATATATTAACATGAGCTCCTCATAAAGCAACAAAATGAAAAGAGGGCTATATATTAATTATAGCCCTCTTCTCTATTAAATGGATAAGTATTGATTTAACTGACATATGGATAAGCCAGTAATATATTATATCTGCTTTACGGTGACATGTCTACTCCTGTTTATTGTGTTTAATGTCAGAGTTTATTTATTATTATATCTATACTAATAAAATGGATAAGATTTCTTTTAATTGGCCTGATGGTTAACGGCCGATATATAAATATGTATATATCACATTACATATATTAATATCTCTATTTATTAAATCAAGTGTAAAACTTAAATATTTATATGAAGACGCTCATATCAATACTCTCTTTCATCGTTTCACTGTTAGTTCGCTTCTCCACTAACATAAAAAAGGATAAAATTACTGATGATCAAAAAGTAGCTGATGCTATTAGAAACGGAGACGGTCGACGAATAGCAGAAGAATGGAAGCGTAGACGAAAGTATTAATAGGTACTAAATGAAAAGATTGTTAAAACTATTTTGTATTGGTTTAATTTTATTTGTATATGGATGTACTACACCAGCGCCACCTCTAACAGAATCAGAAATTCCCTGGAGAATGAAACCCGGCTCATATAGAGACGATAGAGGTGCTATACATTTAGTACAAGAAGTAAAGCCTCGGTGGTCTGTTTCAGAGGCGTATCTACTTGAAGCGGTTACAGATGCAGACAAAGAACAAAAAGATAATTATTGGCTCAAAACACGTGAGTTTACTAAAGAACATTGGTTTGAGCTTTTAATTCTATTAGGGTTGCTGATTGGAGCTATAAAACATAGCAAGTTAGAGCCTAAATAATTCAGAAGGAGGTATGGTATGAAAAAGTTACGAGTATTAGTTTTTAGTTTACTACTAGCAGGTATTGTTATACTTCAAAGTGGTTGTGCGAGTTATGCAGCATATAGTTATAATAAAAGCACCGCATACGGTGCAGCTGCAAGAGGTATAAACACTGAGCAAGCTATTAGAGCTTATGCTAATGGAGATTATATTGCCATTGGTGTTGATCTTGCTGCAACTGATGTTATTTTACAGGACTGGAGAAGCTTAGGACTACAACTAGGTGGTGCAATTGTTGATGGAATAACACTCTGGGCAGCAATAGACGCAATTGATGATATGAGAGATGATGATAAACCTAATCCTAAACCTGTAGTAGAGCCTGATCCAGTTAGTGTTCCTCAAGGACAAACTGCTCAAGGTGATAATACATCTATAACAGTTAATGGTGACGGAAATTCAGTTGAATACACAATAAATATAGGACAAGAATAATTATAAAGGAGAAATTATGTTTAAGAAAATATTACTAATGTTTAGAGCTGGTTGGTTATGTCAAGCTGTAACAAAGCTTATTTCTGGATTTACATCTGCTATAACAGTGTTAAACTTTGTGATCAAAGAAATATCAGGGTCACCTCTCGGTGCTCAAGTTTTAGTATACTTACAGGCTATTAAAGATTTGTTAGAGTCTGCCCTCAATGTACTAACAAAGATTGGTACTTTTGTTTGCGGTGTTGAAGCAGTTGCAGAAGCTAAGACACAGTCTGTTGAATCTGCGCTACGCAATATAAGAGACAAATCTACAGATCTCAAAAAGCTTTAACCTTTTGGTGAATAAGTGGATGAGCTTGGTGCATCCGCTGTTGCTGGATTTGAATTAACATTCTGTACAGCGCGATGTGCACCTGGTAGAATAATTCTAGAAGAGTCCTTTTTAGGACTCTTCTTTTTTGTTCCGTTCATTCGAGATCTTATAACTCTGTTATGGAAATAGGTTTTGAAATTCTCTTTCATTTTGCTCTATATGCTCCTTGCTTAGAAAATAGATGACTACCAATTCTGGTTTCTTTTTCTTTAGCCCATCCTGGAGATACTATCTTATCGTTGTAATAATGAGTTGCATCAGTGGTCGGTGTGAATGTTCCATTTACTAATTCAGTTGCAATTTTAATAGCAATATTCCATTCTGGTCCGTCATATTGTTTTATTTTAAAATTAGCCCAATCTGAAGGTGTCATCTTATTCCAGCAACTAAACTGTTTTGGTGCTTTTATAGCATCTACCATTTTAGTGACATTACCTTTTCCACGATTATAAATAACTGATGCAACAGCTCGCATTCCAGTTTCTCCATCATTTCGAGCTTCTCTCCATAGAGTTCGAGCAATAATATTGTGCATTTCTTTTGTAGAGTAACGGTTAACACCTATACTCGATGTAATCCCAGGTGGTGTATTTGCTGCATTTGAAATTGCAGGTGCAGATGTCCCGAGCAATGTCGCTGCTAATGCACTTCGAGCAAAATTTCTCATAGCGCCCTCATAAAGAGTTTCATATTTTGTATTCATACAAATATTTATTAAATATCTATATGAGCTGTGATCCAGAATTTAAAAAACGTTTCCATTACTTCTTTATTTCAAAGGTCTATTACTTATTGAATAATACACCGGAAATATTTATGTATCAACGACTTAAGCCAGCTCTACTAGGTGAATGTGATTGGGAAAATATTAAAGTTAATCCATTCAATGAACAAACCAATGTTGTCTCAGTAACTATTCATGAGGCTCTTCATTGGTACTATCCTGATTGGTCTGAGACAAAAGTGCTTGAGATAGAAAAAAAGATTATGCACAATATGTCGAAGATACAATTTAAACGACTTACAGGTCTAATCTTAAAAGTCATATGACTGCAGGGCGCGCGGTCAATTAACTAACTTGAATATCAACGTCAGTTATATCAGGCTCCTTAAATGGAACCGTTACAGCAAGGATACCGTCTTTGTATATACTGGTAACCTTCTTTGCATCTGCATCTGGACTTAGTGGAATTTGTCTGCGCATAGAGCGACGACTAATACCGCGATGTCTATAATTGGCCTTAACCTTTTCTGTCTCTTCTACTGCAATGACAGTAATTAAGATATGGTTATTGATAACCTTTACAGAGATGTTCTCTTTTGGAATACCTGCAAGAGCGAACTGAATTTCATCTCCGAGATATTTATCATCTTTTACGATTTTCATGACGTTATAGGGATAACTATTCTCTTGTCCAAGACGAAAGTCTGCGCCAAGAATGTCATGCATCTCTTTAATAAAAGATTCTGGTAGTAGTGATGGGAACGAACGCTCCCGTGGAATTATTTGTGTCATATTATTTCTCCTTTCTTAAGCAAGAATATGTTTTATCAACCCGCGCCCTGCAGCATTGACAAATATATTTATAACATCAATAGATAAAAAATCCACTCAATATATTAAATTTTTCAGTTTACTTTCAATGTCTTCAATTTCTTTTCTGATAAGAAAGTTTTCCTGCTCAAGTTTTCCAATTTCATCTGCTTGAGAGAGAACAAATCCGGGTCTCCTTAGCTCTACTAGAACTGCTTCATTACGAACAATTATACTTTGCTTCTGAATCAGTTTACTTTTTAGGTTTATTCTTTTGTTTCTTCTCATCCGATGTTTTATTACATTTATCCACATCTTTTTTCTCCTTCCAGTAGTCAGCTTCCCAGTAGTTACTCCAATTAGTATTTCGCCATTTATCACCTTTACCTGCCATAATTAGTCTTCTTTCTACATATATTGATATACCCTATCCCAGAGATACTCAGATTGTTCATCATCCATCTTATACTTTTTGAGTAAAACTTTCATCATATTATCTATTGCTTTTTCTTCAGACTTTAGGAGTTTGTAGGCATCCTTATATTCCTGAATCCTAGTAATACCATATGCTTCTGCGTCAAAATCTACTTCACCGTCTTCCCAAAATACACTTACAGGCACTGATACTTTGATTGTTGTACGCATTAGCTTTTTTAGTCTTCTAGCAATAGGTAAGATATCTGTTTTAGGTATAGAATATACTGTGTCTGTCTCTTTATATCTTACTTCATCTAACTCTTTAGTTAGTTTTTCAATTTCAGCTTTGATTTGTTGTTCTGTTCTCATAATTTTCTCTGTCATCACCATCCTCGTTTCTCCATCCACTCTATTATAGACATAACTATTACACAAGTTACAATAAGACCAATACAAAGTAGTATCGGTGTAATAATAAAAATTACAAGTAAACCATAAATAAGTAATAGTAAATTTATCATTAGTAATTTAAAATATAACTATCCTCTTCGTTCAATTCCACTTCATCAGAATATCTAGCTAAACTTATTAATTTTTGAGCATGCATAACCCATTTTTCACTGTAACTATTGTAATATTCTTTCATAGTACAGTAAAAATACTCATGTAGTACATCGCCTATATGATCAACAGTATCCATCCAATTAAGAATAGATTCTGTTTCTGCAGTCATTGAACCGTATTTCTTTTTTATCCTTCTCTTATACCCTCTTGCAGTTAAGTCTAGTAAATCTTCTCTAATCTCTTTGACTTTTTTATCAATTCGTCTTTGGTTTCGTACTTTAACACACTCAATGTATGCGGTACATTTCTCAATAACTACAGTAGATTTTACATATGCTTTCATAATACTCTTTCAGTTTAAAATTATCCAATCGCGCTTATTTTTCATTTTTTGTTTTGCCTTCCTCAGCTTATGCTCTTTCTTCCACAGCGTAGATTTCATAGTGAGTATCTTTATCGCCAGCCGAGTCTTCATAAATACCTCAACTACTTTGTACTTAAACTCTTAAGATGCTGCTTGAAGCTAGCAGCCTTCTGTGGATGGTCAGGATAACATTTTGGACATGCACCATACTTATATTTCGTACCCCATGATTTGATTGTACCGCCTCCTTTGCATCTCTTGCAATCTGGATTTGGTTTAAACTCCAGTGGCTGAAATCGGTCTGTATCACTAGGATCCATAGCTTTACGAATAACATTTAAATCCTCTGTAGTTGCTTCAAATACTTGTCCTGTTCTTGTATCCATTTTATCTCTCCTTAATATTCATCAAATCATTGACAACAGTAATCCAATTAGGATATAACTCGCTACCAAATAATATTAACTTTCCTTCAAATCTGTCTTGACCATCAGTTATCGAATCATCTATAAGATAGTCTCCCTTTAATAGAGACTTATCACATGACATGATAAGCTTATTTAAATACTCAACTCCAAGATGTTGTTGAATCCACATCGCTTTTTCAGTATAACTTAGTAGATTGTATATTGACGGTCTTGTTAAAATATAAATGTCAAATTTCTCACTTAATTTCTGAATTGAACTAAGAGCGTTTGTAATAGGCTCTAGATTTAAAAAGAATCCATATGCTGATTGTGGAAATGGCTGAGATGGATTCTTTTGTTTATCTTGCTCAAAGGCTGATCTAAAATTACATAACACACCATCCATGTCACAATATAGAATTGGTTTTGGTTTAATTATCTTTTCATGATGACAAGAGCACATACATCTCCAACCACCAAATGATCCTGGAGTATGCTCACCACCTGTACATGTATCACAGTTACAGTTATGACGTAGTTGTACCATTAAATCTCCCATGTAGTTGTTACTATGCGGTCACCGCATGTATCACATTCATGTTCGCTCATTTCATAGTCATCATATTGAAACAATTGAATAATGTCGTTAATACTCACAGCACTATTTTTTATCTCTTCTCGGAGCCGTACAAAGAGATGTTCAACCAGAAGCGCTCGCTCTTCATCTGTCATAACATTGTTACCCTCACCATACAGAAGCTTACCGTCTACTGTTGTATGGAAAGCTGTACAACCCTCACTGATTACAATCTTCATACTATTGTTCCAATATTACCAAAGCTCTACCAAGCTCTGTTTTGCTTGTACTCATCGTTCCTACTGAGGTTGATGGTACTAGTGGGCAGATTGTTTCTACCGCCCAGCCTCGTTCCAGCTTTGTGTTAAGATCCTCTACATCTCTACTTGTTTGAACCATTATTGCTAATTGCATCATATCTCCTTCACCTATGTTGGAAGCGCAGGTGGGAATCGAACCATTGAATGTTGAGTTACTAGTTTTCAACATTCCACATCTTAAAGCATACTCAGCTATATTTGCCCGGGCTTGTATAACTTTTTAGCTCTACATTCTACCAGTTAAACTACTGCGCCATCATCTAAACGGGCGCTCGGGGCTGGAATCACACCAACATCTATAGTATGCTGTTTTACATGACGTAGTACTCCATCATGCATCATATACACCATCGTATTATTCTAAGACTACCGCTCGGATATTGCCCTTACGGTCTTCATCTTTTTTTATACGACCCAAGCATTATTTCTATCTAAAATGGTACGCGATAAGTCTAGCATTTGGTGGTGCACTCAACCTTTCTTCGAACTCAATCGACGCATTGATATATGCTAATCACGTAAACTGGTACGGGCGGAGGGACTCGAACCCCCGACCCACGGATTAGAAATCCGTTGCTCTATCCACTGAGCTACGCCCGCGTACTATTTTGAAATGGTGGGCTCTGCCGGACTTGAACCGACAACCTGAGGCTTATGAGGCCACTGCTACTAACCAATTGAGCTAAGAGCCCTATTTATTCTTTATAAGTAATCTTTATCTTACCACATCTCCATAGGATTCTTCCAATTATGTACCCGATCAATAAGATAAACCATATTCCGGTTAAGATCTTAATGAACCAAATATCTATAAAGTACATCATTATTATTCTCCTATGAGTGGTAGACGCTATGGGGTTCGAACCCATGACCCCTGCATTAAAAGTGCAATGCTCTGTCCAACTGAGCTAAGCGTCCAAAACTCCTTATTTGAAATACTTTTCTGCGCGAGCAACCATTTGCTCCCAAGCCACAGAGGTTGTAGTAATCATGTCACCAGGAATATTGCAAGGAACACCTTTCTCTGCACGACCGATTGCAATATCACGGCCAACCTTTTTCTTGAATACGTCGTTCCTGTTGCAGAATGATGCACCGATCAAAAACGAACGCGAGTCTCCACTCTCTTGTCCTGGTACCTTACGACCTGTGCAGGTGATGCATCCGCGACGGTTACCTGTATTGTCGTTCAGGTACTTAATCAATGTATTCTTCATTTTGTTTTTCCTTTCTTTTTTGTGTATTGTTTACATATCTTAGCCATTGCATATATCATTTCCGTACTCATATCACTTTTTTGACCGTTAGCTGTTGTATCACAAGCAATAACATTACCAGCAATATACCCCTTTGTATTGTCAATACGATCAATCGATGTATTGCATTTAGGACCGTAATGAATCAGAGTACGGCCTGAATATGGACACACTTTACGCTTTAACAAATTCTTATAAGCGCAGAGAGATAAGTTAAATTCTATTTGTCGATCTTTAGCACTGGTAACCAATCTTAAATACTTTCTACATAAATCAATATCAGGAACACCTTCAGTTACATCTATATCGGTTTTCATTTACTCTCCTTTGTCTTAATCTAATGTTAACTATTACTGATAATTTTCTTCTTGATATGCTTTATGCATTCCGTCTTGTATACCTTCTCGAAACGCCATCACAAGAGCATCTCTAATTAACTGAAGAGTTACTCTATTTAGTCCTTTTTCATTTGTTCTGTCTATATCCAATGTATCTATTCCAAAGATTTTCTTTGCAATATCCTCAGTTACTGCTTCCTCTCTCGTTCTAATTCTCATATGGCATCACAATCCAATTTTCTGGATCAATTATTTTAAACGAGGATAGTTTCATTCTATCCAGAACATCTTTTGAGTATAGAGTCAGGAAATGATAATTATTGCAGTGACACTCCTCTAATTCCTGCTTGACAACATGCTCCCATGTTTCTCCTGTGTCGAGAATCTCATCTAGTATAAGCACACGTTCGAACTCTATACTCGATGGAAGATGCTGATATACAATAGGGAACTCTCTCTTCACATCACCATCATAATAAGTTACTCCTAGTGAATAGACTTTCGTAATTCCCAGCTTATGTGCAATAATAGTTGCAGGAATTAGTCCACCACGAGCAATACCAACTATTGCTGTAAACGGTCCGTGCACTGATGCACAACTAGCTGCGTTACAGCAATCAGTTATATACTCATCCCATTTAATAAACGTTTTCATGTTATCCTAAACTCATTCTGTAATCTTGTCATTAATAAGAATCCCTCAGATAGTTCATCATTTTAATCAACCGATTATGAGGCATAGGAATCAATTCGGTATTGTTTAAATATTCTGCCATTTCTGCAGGAGTTTTTTGTGTACCAACCATGCCATCAGTCATTGAGATCAAAACTGTTCCTTTCGAACTACCTCCTATGAAACCTATCTTATGTGTCCATTTAGCAGTCCATCTATCAGGCGTCCAACTCCTATCTTTGTTTACATTACAAATCGGCTTATAAACAAAAATACCGCAAACAACATCTTTTTCTTCCCAGATATATTTCATAATATCCTTAAGTATAGAGGCGCCTGCAGATTTGCTCAAGCAATTTTTTAATCATTCTTTGCTCAATCGGGTGATTATCTAGATGTAGAAACGCACACTTCGTTTTTTCAGTTGATCCATACGCTTCCTGGATACGGCGAGCTACCTCTTTACGTTCAATAGTACGAAGAGGTTCTACAAACTTCTCAACATGCGCTAGCATTTTATCTAGTTCTTGCTTTGCATTGCAAACTTTAGAAACCAGACCTTGAGCCATCTGAACACACTCCCAATCAAAGTCAGCTGTCAACTGATCAATATATTCTTGGTAAGTTGGACATCCTCTTTCGACAAACATTTCAAGAACCGACTTCATCGTGCAATGAGATAAGAACGCATGCTTAGCGAGGTATTCAGTTCCTTTTAGTTTGAGTATCTGTTGGTGGTCTTTTCCGAAGTAGACACAAACACCTTCTTTACCTTTGAATGCTCTTACAGCATCAACCATATCAGATACAGAATTGAAATCGTATGTCCGAGCTCGCTCAACATTCATCATGACAGCAACCCCGTCAAGTTTATCTTGAGATGCAATTTTGTATTCTTCGTGTTTGACTATACCGGTTAAGAACAACTGTGGTTCACTGCCGTAGTCAAGTACAATTCGATTGGTAGGAGTTACCCATTCAAACAAAAGAGTATGCTTTTCAGAATTAATCAACTGATTATCAAATGCAACAGGATACTTTTCCATGAGCAAGTCAATCTCTTGACCGTTCTCGAGATCACGTGCATTAACTGTGCCGCGTGTTCGAATGATGAGCTCTCCACACCACTTCGAAACAATCAAGCAGGAGCCGTCAATCTTTTCAACAGCTACAGCGCCCGTGAGGCTTTCTGGCGGCTCACATAAATCAGCACGTTCACCCCAATTGAAGAATTTAGGATACGACAAAGAGACAGGAACTTTTAGCTCCTTTAACCACATAGAACTACGAAACTTAACTAGATCAGAGTTCCAGTTAATATCAAACATGTTACCTTTGCTTGGATAAATAAGAACACAGGCATCACCAGCAACTTCACAGTCTCTAACTATGAATCCCTTTTTAAGCAACTCAATTTGTTCTTCTTCCCATGTCATAATACACCATCTTTCACTTTTCCAAATCCATATCCGTATTGCTTTGCTAGAATTTCGACAGTCTCTAAAAATGTTTTCGCCGCTTCTGTAATAGTACCTTCATATACAACGCATAGTTCATCGTCGTCATTGTTCTCTAGTGTGACTTTATTATCACCAATAACAAAAGTGATATTATTAGGTAGCACCGCACTGGCATCAATCATATACGGTTGTAACAACCGATCATCCATCGTATACATGCTACTATCACAGATAGATAGTTCATTATTCATCATATACTAATTCAACCTCTCGTAAATATGCCAAACCAGCCCTCGAATATCTTGAACGGTACTAATATATTTTCGCTCAGTGCCCATATCCTCTCTAAGAGTGTGTCCAGTACCAACAATTTCAAACATACGCTCGCTCTGCTCTTTTTTTGGATCGACTTCCGCCCAAATACAAATTACACCTCGCTGTATTTGAGCTGTTAACACAGTACTACCTATCGGCATCAAAATGGTAGCACCTGCCCAGTCTTTATCGTCAATACTATATTTCCATATCTGCTTCATAATATCCAATCTTCATATATAATAGAATATCAATGATATAAACGCAAGCATAATCATAAAAATTCTTCAAAGTGAGACTCAAAATATTCATCAAAATTCATTTTGTCATCAAAAACAATTATCGAACCACCCTCTAGCTCTATTACCCATGCATTCATAGAAATCTTACAAAATTTTGTTCCATAAATCGTTTAAATGTATCAAATACCTCAAACCGAATGCAATTTTCAATTCCATTAATTATTGTGTGCTTATGTGTTTCAGTTGGGTTACTTGACCATGCAACATCTATTATAATATCTGTTGTCTTTTCTTCCTTATTTTGGCTTGGTAGTTGTTTTAGATAATGTTTATGAATGTCAATTACTCTACCGGCTACTTGAAGATCAAGTGATACCACGTAACCCCATTGACCTAACCCAATCAAAGCTCGTCGTTCCCGCTTAATATTGTTAATTTTCTCTCTTTTAAGAGTTTCTTTCTTCTTTTTTTTATACTCTTTGCGTCTAATACTACTAGTAGTACCGTATTTTCTATAAATAGGGTTCATTATACACCTCAAATTTTTATAATAGTATTATTTCTCTTCCTAGTTTTGTTGCAGTTTTAATTGTATTTTCAGTTCCACCGGTTCTATCTCTAGCAACCAATGCAAGAAGAATATCACAATCCTCCGCAATTAAAGTATTACGAGTGTAGTTTGCATTTACATAATCCGAGTATTGTGAGCCTTTTGGTACTGTCTTTGGCCTGTGTATTATTAAGAATCCATTTTCTTCTGTAAGATTTAACTTCTCTGCAATTAACTCCGCAAACTTATCACCGCCTTGCGTACAACCACCTGATACTATTTTATCTCCTGGTTTATAAATTTCCAAAAAAGCTGTTAAAAGCTGTTTTAAATCAGTATCTGTATTACGTCGGCGAGATCCTACTATTCCAATAACTTTGTATGGTTTAATTATATCTCTCATATCGGTGTGGTTCTATAAATTGTGTGTTATGAGTAATTCCGTGGCTTTAGCTCTAATCTCATCTGTCTTCAACTCAGCGTCTGTTAGTCCTTTGAACTCATCTCGCACATTGAGCCATTTAATCCACTTACCTACTTCAGGTCCTGGTTCTATCTTAAGTATGTCCATGATATCTTTACCAGAGAGAATTTGACGACACTTCTTATCAACTGCGGTTGCTTTTGCTATAATCTTCTCAACTCTATCACTGCCAAATATTCGCTTCTCTATTTCATAGTCATTATTTGTTACTGTTGCACTCTTTTTTATGTTACGCAAGATGTCATAGGTGTCTTGAACCTCTTGTTTCTTTTTTGCTGCAGCATGTGCTTTTCGATTCTCAACAACAAGATTCCGGCCATCAACAAACCGTGGCTTGTTCCATACATCCCAATCATATCTCGGAGAGTTAGATATCCATGTCGCAACTCCATTTGGATCAAATAAAATAGGATCTTCAAACTGAACAGGATCAAGCATAAGTAACTGAAACACTTCGTTTATATCTCTAGTTAGCATTATGTTATGAAAGTTGTCTTTAGTATCTTTTAAACGGATAAAAAACGCTTGACTGTCATATTTATACCCACAGCTGCGAGCAAAGCTACCAATCAGAGCCGGTACGATAGTTCCATGCCCATGAAAAAACTTTTTAAACTCAAATGATTGTGTGGTTGTCAGTAGAAAATCGATCATGTACTGTTTACCATCTCCCAGCAAATCTTTAACAACAAGCATTAATTGCGGTCCATTGCTTTCATGTGCAACGATATTTTCATCTATTGGAGCATTTGCTAACTTATGCCACTTATCATTATGATAATTTTTTCTAACTAAAATATCTCGCCTCCAGAAAGAGTTACCGCTCTTTTCTGACCCTTGTTTAGGTACAATAACAATATCCATATCGCCAGTATCAACTCGACCCATTGCTTTCTTATGAGCATTAGGAATAAACATTTGACTGAATAGATGTCCCCACCGCTCAGTTACAGCTTCTGCAAGAGCATCGAACTTATCAAGTGGTATACGCTCAGGCTGTTGATCAATTGGATAGTGTTTAAACGCGCCATTCATATTCTCTCCTTGTAATCTCCACTGAATCAAAAAACATTACTACGATTACAACAAATGTAAACCACGGTAACGGCACTTTAGTCATATAGCATATGCCTAATTGACCTACTACACAAAAGAATTTGGCTAGAAAATAAAACCAAATGTTTAGAACTTTTTTGGATAAAAACGTTACCAATAATGCAACGCCCCAGGACCAAAATGCTACGTATTTTGTTATAATGAAAAAGTATAATAAGTATTCCAAGATACCTTTCTAGCGCTTCTTTTTACGCTTCATTGTAATTCGAAAATGATCGGGTTTCTTTTGTATCCATTTAATCCATTTTTGAATATCACTGACAGCTAAGATTGATTCAATCGTAAAATATTTCCGTTCTAACTCTTTCTCTGTGAATAACTGATGAATCATATCATGACAATCACAACACATTAATTCAGTTATTTTACCTTTTCTACACTTTGGTATTAAATGATGTTTCTCCATATAACAGTCTGGTGTTATTCGGTCACATATCGGGCATTGATTATTCATTACCAAATGTACTCTGTAAAATATGCTCTAGTTGCTTGATTGTATCATCCGCCGAAGTGTGTAAAATACCTATTCCACCTGCTGCTGTCCATTTCATTATATTTGATTCTCTATCATCAATCAATATAAAATTTGGCGTAGCGTAGTTTTCTTTTTTGCTTGTTAGTATAACTTCAACATCCCCTATGTTATCTTTGCACCATTTCATCTTCCCGGTCTTGCTAGCATTACTTCGGCTCGGAGTTGATGCTATTTTTACAGGAAAGTTACTTATGAACTTCCACAGTTCTTGTCCATCTGGCATCCAAGGCATTTCACTCCAAAACTCCTCACCAGCTTGATTAATAACTCTCCAGAGCGCAGGCTGCCCTCTGGATTTCAATTGTTCTATTGTTCCACGACCAAGCGCAGTAACCCCTCGATCAAAATCGCACAATACACCATCCATATCGCAGTAGATAATTAAGTTAGTTATATTATATATCCAGGTCTAGTTGTTTAGGTTTAGTTGGTTCTACTTTCGGGGGTGCCGGTGGTACCTCCACTATATTCCAATAGCTTAATTCTATTCGATCATTTAACTCTCTCGGTGATGGTATACCAGGATTTCCAGCCTTCCACTTACCCTTAAAGTTTGTCCAAGCCTCTTTACGAGTATCGGCAGTTGTGTAAGCATATTTGTTTAACGGTTCCTTTGTCAGGTTGTGTACTATTGCCCATACAGCCATTTTATCTCCTATAAATCTTAAATCGATGCAATGCAAATTGTTTTAACTCTTCTTCAGTAGCATCAAACTTTTCAGAGTTAATAATCCATTCATGGACATCTTTCATGATTCGACCAATCAGTGGTTTGTTATCACGTATATTTAAGTCTGGTACCCATTTGAGAAGTTTACTCCCATCAATAAGTTGTTTGAGTCTATTTTTTAATCCTGCACTTCCCCCACTGACAGACATTTTCTGTAGCACTTCTTCTGCATATTTCATCTTCGCTTCATATCCTTCTGGATCTGCGAGCGGCTCACCTCGACTCATTTCATCTGCATAAACAACATCCTTCAACACAGACCAATTAATATCGCTAACAAGATCAACAATCTTCTTCTTAGTTAGTCTACTTCCAATATAATGAGCCTTCATATGACCCGCAGCAGCAAACGAAATCGATTCAACGTCTGCACTGGAGATTTTTAAACGCTCACCAATTTGTTTAATTAATGGAAGCCCTGCAGTCTCGTGACCGTAATATGTATGCTTACCGTCACGATTTCTGTATGTGATTCCTTTGCCAACATCATGCAATAAAACTGCTATGTTAGTAACTGGATCGATTGAACGACTAGCATGTACAGCAGCGATGGTATGCTGATAACAATCCCCTTCAGGGTGATGGTGTGGAGCTTGTTTCAATCCTTGCAGAGCTTTTATCTCCGGAAGAATTTTTTGTAGCAGTCCTACTCTATCGAGATGTTTTATATAGTTTGCAAGAGACTTGCCAGTATGTGAAGCACTGTATAGCTCCTCTCTTACTCTCTCTTTTGCTAGGCTAACTGTATGACCTTGTTTAATTAATTTTTTTGCTGCTTCATATGTATCATGTTCAATATTGAAGTTGAGCTTCGATGCAAATCTAAACAGCCTATAAATTCTTAATGCATCCTCTTGGAATCGTTCTTCAGCATTGCCGACTGCACGGAGCATATTGGACATGAGATCCTCGAATCCTCCATAGTAGTCGTATATATTTGCCGCGGCATCGATCCCGAGGGCGTTAACAGTAAAATCTCTCCGGGCTGCATCGGTTTGAAACGACTCCGCTTTCTCGACTTTGTCTGGTCTCCTATTATCTGAGTAACCAACTTCAGTCCTAAATTGAGCAATTTCATAGCTAAATCCTTCCCACTTCACTGTCACTATACCAAAATCTTTTGATTTTCCGATATCATGAGTTTGAAACGCTTGTTCGATATCATTGATATCAATATTAGTTGCAATATCAACATCTTTGATTGGTTTATGAAGCAACAAATCCCGTACAGTACCACCGACAATCAAACTCTGGGAAGATGGAAAGCGATCATCTAGCTCTCTAAGTAGAGATACGCCGGCGGAGAGCATGGGGTTTTTTGCGATTTCTTGTTCCCATATTTCGATTATTGGTGTGTTATTTATTTTCATAATGACTCGATAAACCATAATGTTTTTACATTACCTACTTCTTTAAACCGTACAGAATTTTTAACTTTTTTCTTATATGCTCGCAACCGTTCTTTTAGTTCTACATAACGTTTTATTGATGTCTTTGCGTTTTCCACTGTTGTGTAGGTTACATGAAATTCGTCGTTATGTTTTACATCAATCTCATTTAATTTACGAGCAATTTTATCACCAGAAATATACAGATCACTCCAGATCGGCATAAAAATAGATCTAATATAAACTCTAAATTCATCCCGAAACATATTGTTAATTTGTTGAATTTTATACTGCATTTGAACGTTCCATAAGAAGCATTTCATATCGTTTCTGTATTTCTTCAGTCAATTGCCACCTACCGAGCATTTTCTCGATTACAAATTTTGGAACGTTATGCACTCCATAGTGACACAATTCACTTACACACCTCTTTAAGTCCCATCCTACAACCTGATCCGGTTTCACATTACGCTGTTGGAGATAATATTCAATATTCCGCCACCAGTCACTAATTGACTCTTGGAATATAATTTCATATCCGAGTCGAACTGCAGCTACCGCATACGGGTCGATTTCCTTCCAGGTCGTATTGGTATTATCAACAACGATAGGAGTTATACCTTTCTGCATAGCTTCGGCCACTCGTTGCTGATTCCATCGATGTGCTTGACCGATCTTTGCAATATCAAAATCATAATTAGGTCCCCAGTATTCATCTGTTGAGAATATGTTTTCCTTACTTGCAAGTGTTTTTGCAGTAAACGACTTACCTGCCCCAGGAATACCACGCATAATATAGCAAATTTTCTTCATGAATCTCCTTTTTATAACACATATTATAGCGAATCTAATAGGAGATGCAATAAATAATTAAAATGGAGATACATTTCTATGACATATGAAAAACTAATTCAGCGGCTCCTCGAGCGTACAGACAATTTTCCTGAGCCAACAGATGAACCTCCACTAGAAGGTAAGCCTAGCGCTTCAGCTATTATTCCAGGTTCAAAAGAAGACTTTTTTAATGAATTAGTAAAAAAGGGATACAAGATTGAACAAGCGCCTGTTGATCCAGAGGCTGATGCTATGTGGGATCATGATCCAACTGACCCACAAACTACATGTGAAGATGCAAAAGAAAAAATAGACCTAGCAAAATTAAGACTTGAGCGTGGGTTCTTCGCATTAGGTTCATTTTTAAATTATGTGAATATGGTCTGTAATGACCCACGAATTGCATCTGCTGCTGTTGACCAGTCTGGTAATTTTTATTACAATAGTGATTTTATTAGTAAATTACCAATTGGTCAAGTTGCTGGACTAATAATGCATGAAGTCGCTCATATTGGAATGGGAGACCTCTTTAGATCAGAAGGACTCGACGGTAAACGCTGGAACATTGCAGCTGATTATGTTAATAATTGGTATATAATGAACGATTTAGTTTCTCTGAATGCAGGACAAGAAGATGATGGTGAAGAAGGACTAAAACCTATACCTAGAGGTGGAGCACAAATTGTTATTAGTCTTCCAGTCGGAGGTCTTTATCCGGATCCGGATGGAATAATTCGACAAGTTCGTCTAGACAAAGAGAATGTATTAATCTTTCCAGACGCTAAACAAATAGATCTTAATATGAGATCAACAGAAGAAGTATATGAAATGTTGAAAGAGCTTGATGATGATGTAATAGAAGCTATGAATGATGATCGATTTGATTCACATGTATCGGCTACAAGTATTAATGCGGTTACAATTGAAGAGGTTGTAACAGAAGGTGGCAGCGGCGGTAGCGGGGGTAAAGGGCCAATAATTCCGGCAGACTTAAAAAATCTCTTAGTTATCGATAAACGTACCGGGCAGTTAGCTATTGTGGTTAATACAAACGACACGAACAAAACTGCAACTATTATTCCATTATCCAATCAGGAAGTTGAAACTATAAAGAGAGAATTTGATCTTAATGATCTACCAATACAATGAATAAATTTATCATATTTTTTGAAGCAAACAGTAAAGTAGATGTCGATCAACTCGGAGGTATTCATCTACCTGACACAATTATCAAAGATATAATGTCTCGTAGTAATCCAGTTAATCGTACATTTGAGGAAATTGTTCGTGTTGCAGAATTAGTTGATCTTGTACCTCCAGAAGGCAGCGGAGGAGGCGGAGGTGGAGGTGGGGCACCTGCCCCGCGAGTTGATCCGCTACTAGATACAATGGCAACAAAAGTTAGAAAGCCTAAATCAGACGGAGGGAAACCTGGAGAAGGAGAGCCAGGAGAGCCAAGTAAACCTGGAGAGCCAGGTAAGTCTGGAAGGCCAAATACCCCAGGAGAGCCAGGGGAGCCTGGAGAACCTGGGGAGGGTACACCTGGTGAAGATGATAGTACACCAGGAGGACAACCCTCTGCTACCAGTGATGAACCTAGTGCTGATGCGGATTACGGTGATACTGTTTCAGTAACACCTAATCCCGACGGTACGTTTACTGATCAGGATGGTAATATCTGGACTGCTGATCAGATTCGAGATGCAGTACAGCGCGGCACACAGGTTAAAGGTGTTAGTAAACTATCAAAAGGATCGAGTGATCGTGTGCATGAAGCTGGTACTTTAATTACAAAAGAGGAACAGCGTAGCAAGCAAGGTATTGAGCAAATAGAAGATGAATATTCAGATGATAAGCCATCACAAAGCAGTGAAAATCAGTCAGTTGATGATATTAAGCGCGGGCTACGTAATACTAAATTATCCAAACATGATATAGAAGCACTCAAAGCCAAAATGGAAGAGCAAGCGGAGAAAGCGCGCGAGCAGATTGTCGAAGACCCTGATGCTACCGATGATTTTTGGAAGCAGAGAGCTAGAGAAGGTGCTGATATATCAACATCAAAAGGTTCTGGTGGAGGTGGTTCTAGTAATGAAAAGCTCACTGATAAAATAGTTAAAAGATTAAAAGCTAATATTAACTGGAAAGATGCACTAAAACGATTATTTACAAAACCAGGTGATAAGTATGAAGACTGGAGACATCCATCTCGTCGTACATACGGTACAAGAGCTTATATGCCAATCCAGCGTGAAGATGAAAGTGAAATAGATGACTTTGCTGTAGCTATTGACCAATCAGGTTCATTGATGAGCAGTGAGGCTTTTTCCAAATTTATGAATGAGGTTATTAACTTGTTTAAGACAATTGATAACGCTCGCGGAGTTGTCTTAGTTTATGATGATAAAGTAACTGATGCAGTAGAGATTACACCTCAAAACTATAATAAACTATTAAATGTTAGACCTTCAGGTGCTGGTAATGATATGGATGCAGTACCAGCATATATGGAACGCCATATGAAGAATTTTAGACCGAAGGGTGTTATTTTCTTCACGGATGGATATGAAGAGCGGCCAAACTTACCAAAGAAAATTAACGGTCAAATTGTAGATTATATTTTCTTTTTAGTTCCAGGAGGTAAAAGAGAGACCGTTGAGGGATTTGGACCAATTTATCCTATTGTTATGTAAGGAGTATGATGAACATATTTAATGAAGAAATAAGAAAGCTTTATGAAGCAAATGACCTAGAAGGGTTTGATCCAGTCCCAGGTAAGGGCCAGGGAGGTGTAGGCGGATGGAAAGATGTTGGAATGTATCGCCCACAAGGTATGGGAACAACTGCAACAGATCCAGATGCGCCTGGATTACCAGCAATCAACCATGCAACGTATAAATTTTTAGTTGAAGAATCTTATGGTGTTGAAGAAACTGAAGCAGAGCTTGGAACATCAAAAAAGCCTCTTCTTGTATTGGGTCGACCGGGGGTTGGTAAGTCTTTTGTTGTTAGAGATGTACTCGAAGACATGGCTTCAAAATATCCGAAGGCGGGTAACCCAGAGGAAATGCGCGAACCAGTTGTGTTTAACCAGCTTGATGTAGATAAGCAGCAAGCAGTTTTAAATACTCCAGGTGACTATTTTATTCTTATTGATGTACGAACATCACAACTAGAGTCAGTTGACTTTATCGGTATTCCAAAATTCAATACTGAAACTGGTCAAATTGAGGCTAATCAGAGGAAAGATGTAAAATCTCTATACGATCAAGGATTTACTCCAGATGAAATACAAGCTGTTTTAAGTAAAAACACGCAAGAATATTTACGAACAGCAAAATATAAATGGGCATATTTATCAACTCATCCAGATTCTCGTGGGTATCTATTCTTCGATGAAATTAATCAAGGCACGCCTGATGTTATTAATGCTATGTATGCCGTAGTGCTAGATAGGGTTATATTTGATAAAAAAATATCTGATGGTGTTGCAATTGTTGCAGCTGGTAATTTACAGGAGCACGATCCTGCGTCGCAAAACCGTCCGATGCCAAAAGCGTTGATACGTCGGTTCCAGCAAGGAGTCGCATCTTTGGTTATCGATCCAGATGATTGGTTAAGTTGGGCGATTAGTAAGAATATTCATCCAACTATTATTGCATTTGTCTCATCAAATAAAGCGCAAAACTTCTACCATCGATTTGATGCAGATAGTCAAAATAATCGATTTGCAGATCCAGACTCAATTACTAATCTTTCAAAATTTTTATACAACGCAGAACGCCGATTCTTTTCGCAAGATGTTGACGCTCGTAACTATGCTGATCTGGTTCGAGAGTATGATCGTATCGCTAGAGCTATTGTTGGCTCACAGTGGGCAGCTAACTTTGTTAAGTTTGTTACAGAGCTCAAATCTGATAAATTTATCAGTCCTAGAAAATTAGGTGCTGGACAGCGATGGAAGAATATCAACACTGCACAGACATTAACTATGATGCTCGTTACAACTGATCCACAACTAAAAAAACCTCAATCTCAAGCTCTTGCATCTGCTATTCTTAATTGGCGGGATAAGACTGAAGCAGATGATAGACAGACCGCCAATAATGTTATCGGTGCACATCAAATTGAAGGATTAACAAATGAATTAGTTATTTTTAAAGAGTCTTTAAAAACTTTTAGTAAATCTGACAAAAGACTATCTGATGAACAAATATCCCAGGCTGTGGAGCAAGCTGTAGGGGGTGAATATCAAAGTGAATTTACCACTTATGCTAACTCTGATGAAACAACTAATCTCTTAGCTGTTAACCATGCAAGCTATTTAAAGACATTAGAACACGCTTGGGATACAAAAGAGTCATTACTAGTGTACGGTGACCCTGGTATCGGAAAGAGCTGGGCTGTTAAGAAGTTCGCACAACAGAAAGCAGAAGAGCTTGATTTACCGTTTGCAGATGTTAGTAGTATGCCAAAAGATGAGCTATCAAAAGTAGCGAGTAATTCTAACGGGTATTTTCTATTCATGGATGTTCGTGTTGCACAGATGACAACCGCTGACTTTATTGGTATTCCGAATGTATTTGATGCAGAGAAGGAGTATCTAGAAACTAAACCGTATCTATGGGTATGGCTGGCAACTAGACCAAATGTTGTTGGTATACTATTCTTTGATGAAATGAATCAAGCAAGTAAACAAGTATTGAAAGCTATGTACTCAGTTGTTAATGCAGATGATAAATTTATTTTTGACCGTAAGATATCAAAAGATATTCTTGTTATTGGAGCTGGTAACTTAAAATCTCAAGAAAACGCAGCCGCTGTCAAAACTCAACTACCTATTGCACTAACTAGACGATTTAAAGCAGGTACTGTTGTACTTGAACTTGATCCAGAAGAGTGGATAGATTGGGCTCTCAATCAAACAGGAACGCCAAATGAAATTCATCCAATCTTATTATCGTTTATCATGTCTAGACCGCATCCAAAAGCATATATCTTTTACAAAGAGGGGGATTACGACTATTCCCAGGATGTAACACCGGATACACTAAGAGCACTGTCTCAGAACATCCGTCAATCTGAACAAAAAATGAAACAAGCTCTTCAAAGTGGTAGTATAGATGAAAATCAAGCAAAACAAATGTTTACAAAAGATGTACAGACCCATGTCCGTGCTAATACACCACCTAACTATGCGAATGAACTTCTTGATTTCTTATATAAGATTGTAAATATTAATTGGGACCAGATTGTAGCAAATAAAGAGATGTTTAGAGATCCGCAGGCACTCCGTCGACAGGGAGAAGAGGGTAAGAGTATGTTAGCAACTATATTTGCTTGGTTACCTTATAAGATAGAAGTACTAAAAACTATTATTGCAAGAGATCCAGAAATGCAGAGCCCTATAACTCGTCAAAGAGTAAAAGAAATTATTGATTTAATGGGAATATACCATAATAACTATCGTAGTGCATTCTTCTCGTTTATGAAACGCTTAATTGGTGATACAGCTATTAAGGATTTTATGATCAAATATGTTGCAAACAACCCCCATTTAGATGCAGAAACAAAAAACAAAGCAAAAGAGATTTTTATTTCTACCGCAACACGTACACAACAAGCACTTGGAGGAAAGTAATGGAAAAAGACAATTTTAGTTTTAATAGAACAGCACAAAGCTTAGTAAAAGATACTGATTCTGATGAATTAGTAGAGCCATCTAAATTTTTTACACAAGCTATGAATGAGCTTCAAGAACGATATAACATTCTACAAAGCTCTAAACAATTCAACGAAGCAAAGAGTCATTTATTAACTATTGTTAAAACAACCAGTAGATTGACTGAAGATGAACAAGACTATTATGCAAATCGGGTAAATAATCTAAGAGGTATAGTACAATTGTTAATGTTTCTACATCAAGAAATAAAAGGATTATAATGAGAACACACTCTGAAACGCTATTAGAGCAAATTTACCGTAAGCAAGTTTTAAAAACAGATGCACCTGTATTAGTGGAAGCATCAGTTTTTGCAAAGTATTTTGAAATGCCCGGAAAGGCAATGGAAACTATTCATGATGAAATAGGTATTACAGCAGATGCAGTGCCCGAAAGACCTATTGATGTAAGTAAGAGTGATAGACCGTTTGATCCGACTGGGATGAAACAGCAAAGATGGTCAGGGAGAGGACTAGCATCAACACCAGATGCGAGTTTAGGACCAAAGCATAAAGAATTGAGAAAAGTCTTTGAGAGAGGTGATGGACTTTTTGTTGTTAACCCTGAGACAAATACAAGAGTTATTATCAAACATAAAACCGAAAATCCATATCAAAGCCCAGCAACACGTGACAGCAGACACGTACCTAAGCAGTCTACATATAATGTATGGATATTCGATGAAGCTGGTGATTTGAGAAAGAAGATTAACTGTCCAATGACAGGAAGAACAGAGAGAATTCAATATGTGGATCCTACCGGTAAGATTGCAACTGGTGCTCCTATCGTTATGCATAAGATTCCAGAGAAAGGTGTGTACGTTGAAGAGTCGGATCTCTTAGCTTGGAAAGCATATGAAAAGAATAGCTCACTTTCTCCGCCAGCTACATATACTTCAGAAGAACTTCAAAAGATGCATAATAGCGGTCAAAATATAATCTTTGTTGAGCCTATTCCGAAGGATGCAAGTAGTAATATGTATGTTCGTTATGTTGATCAAACAGATGCAAAAGCGTTCATAATACCTAATACAGCTTTTCGTGCCACTAAAAAAGATGATCTAGGTTATGTCGGTGTTAGTTCCTACAGAACCTCTTTGAATAAAGTATCAACTCCTGTAAGACCTACTAGAGAAATTAGCAAATTAATAATCAATAAGTACGGAAAAGCAATTAAAGCAAAAATTCAATCAGTTTTAGAACCTCTAAAAAATGGTATTGTTGATGTATTAAGCGATCTTCGTGTTGATACTGAAGTTGTTCAAAAATTGATAACAGATTATCGTACCTTTTTAAAGCTACAGAATGATGTATCACAGCTAGATCTTGCAACTGACATTGCGAATTTTCTTGATTTGGACACAGATACTAACGCAAGAGTAAAAGGAGGTAATATAGGAGATTATGGTATAACGACACGTGATGGTGTTGTTTTCTTCAAAAGTGAAGAATCTTTTAACCAGTTTCTCCGTGAATTCACTCTCGCTTATATTAAAACTTTTACTTCAACACAAACTGAGGAAGCTGTAGTTGATTCTATGGTAGATATCTTCTAAATACTAATATGAAAAGTACAACAAAAAAATCATCTAGAACTAAAACTATAAAAAAGAAACTACCTGTGGCAACAGATAAAGACATTAACGCGCTAGCAAGTAGTATTATTGCAGAGAGAGAAGAAGCGCGAGTTAAAGAAGATATCCAACTCGAGGACCCTGATATTAGTATCGATCTACCTGCTGCTGTACACAGTTTTGAAGAAGAACCTCGTTCTATAGAGCAACCTAAACAAGTTACTCGTAAAAATATTACAGAAGGAAAAACACCTTTAACACCTATCATTATAAAGAAGCACGATAGAGAAATATTCAACCATCTCTCCGAGCAGTTCGGCGAACAAGATGGTAGCTTCTTTGTTTTGAATGAACTATGTCAATGGCGAACTAGATCAGATGGTAGGAAGAAGATAAAGACAGTATTAGTCGAAGATATAAACGGCTATAGATATCAAATATTCTTCGATGTCACAGCAACTAGCTTTCTCCATGGGTAGAGTCTGCTAATTTTTCAAACATCATTCTCGCTCCGAGCGTTGCTGCTTCCATCAACCTATCACCTTGCTCTATCAGCTGTAAATTTGGGTGATGTTTAATTGTATTATTAATTGTATATTGAATTTGTTCTCTAATTTCCTCAATACAAGCCTCACAAAATACTTTATCATCCGGTAGTAACTCGCTCATTTTATGGCTACTCTCCTCATGAAGTGACCCCAACTTTTGCACATATGCTTATCTGTGTTGATATTATCCAGTGGGGTTTCCCATGCAGGTTTATGTGGTTTGTGTTTTAGTTTCATTCCAGCCTGTGACGGTGTACGATCTGCCTTATACTGATTGCATTTAAAACAGGAGGCAATTACATTATCCCATGTTGTTAGCCCGCCTTGTGCTCTAGGTATAATATGATCAACTGTAAGGTCTTTTAGTTTGAATTGTTTTCCACAATATCCACACTTACACCCATCTCTTGTAAATACATTCTGTCGACTGTATTTTACGCACCGAGTTGGTAGATGATTGAATGTAACAGATACTATAATTTCTGGAATCGCGATCGTTATTGACGTTCCTTTTACCTTATAATAGTCTTCAGCATTACGCAGAGAAAAGTCAAGCCAATCAGGGTACCGATAAGCAGTCAGATCGTGGTCGAGTGAGTTTACCTTCTCTTGGTAAATCAAGCTCATAGCTCTCTGCCAATCAATAATATAGATTGGTGCCCAGCTCTTATTTAAAACCAATACATCATGCTTTTTCTTTTTTGACATTTTCTTCCTTAAAGTAATTCACATATATTCTCACTAATAATGTCCAATAGCTGCTCATTCGTAATGAGGGAATTTTGTCTAAGTATACCTTGTCTGTCCTTTATCAATAAGTATCTATCCCCTATTTGCCTAAAAGCTATATCATATGAAAATATCCCTGGAGGTGTTAGAGCTTTTCCGTTGAATGTGCGGACATCTCCTTCTTTATAAATCTTAATGGTCATAGTATTCCCTGTAGTAACTAACTATATCGTCATCGCTTAGAGCCGTACCTCGACGCCAGAACTTATTCGGATCGTGATCTACCAAGTATAAATGCTTCTCTCCCTTGAATACACCTGGATGTAGACATAGATGATCTTCAACAGAAGGATTACCAACACCTCTCCGAATTAAAATCTTCGCTTCCTTCAACAATAGCTCATATATAGTCTTCCAATCATCCTCTTCAAATCCACCTTTATCATCCAGAATAATATCATAGTAAAACTTCTTGCTAAAATCGGCATACCCTCTTGATGCACATTCAGAGTTCTCATTCAAATAATCTATCTTTATTCCGTTATCCTTAAACATCTTAAATACACCTGTTAGACTATCTTCCGATGTAGATGTATATAGAATGATGCACATATCAGGTCTCATAGTCAACATACGGAGAACGTAAGGAGCAAAGCGAAACATACGCTCTGGGGTACGATTAGCATCATAGGTTGGAGCGATAATGGTGCTGTGCAAATCAATGCACCAATATAGCTTTTTCCATCCTTTTTGCTCTCTACAATTAAGCGCGCGTTGAACTATGTTTGTAATATTCATTTGTTACTGTTGGTATCCCATTGGATGAATATGTAGTGTATGCTATTACACCAGGTTTAACATCAACTGGTACCGCTAACATTTTATTGGTAGTAGTTCGATTATCTTTGCACCATCTTAATACAGCCTTCTGTAGTGTTTTTGCCTTAACAAAACTCAGGTGTATTATACCAGCGTCATCAATATACTTAATTTTAAATTTCTTTTTCATATCATTTACTTAAATTAAAATCAATTGAATCAAACCTCTCTACGACTGTTTGTTCCTTCTTCTTTTGTTCCGTCGTTATTTTCTTTTGTTCAACTTCTTTTGGAGGATCATCCGGTACAATTTTAATTGTATCCCATTTGACATTTTGATACATAGGTTTAAGATGATAGGCATTACATAAATATGAAGTATATTCTATCACTCCTGGTTTAATATCAATAATAAACTCATACATTCCGTTCTTATCCTTAGTGCAGAACGAATAATGAATAGTATATATTGATTCTATATGAGTGTCCTGTCTCTTCACACAAACAACAAGTATAGGATATTTATTTACTTGACTACCGTTAAGTGTAAATGTCATTTCTGCACCCGCAGATGATAGTATAAGTATTAACAGTGATATAATCATAACAACTATACGCTTCATTTTAACTCCTTGATATATTGCTGCACATACCACAATTGTCCGCACCCACCTCCAATATCATCTTGACCAGCAGGATCAAAAATTCGAGTGTCATATCCCTCCTGCATAAAGATCTTTTCGAACGCATTTATATGTTCGATATTTCTGTATGCAGTTTCTTTCATATTTTCATCTGCAGAACATACAACAGAAAAGGTGAAACAAAATACAGTTGGTGGAAATCTATTTATTAAATTTTCAGCATCTTTAATACTATTATTAGATCCATTAATACAATAGTTACAGTAGGGCTTTCTACCGGTTTCTTTCCACCATTCAATTCCATAATTGCGAATCTCATTTAAGTTTAACTTGCTTTTATATGGTATAAGAATATCTCGAGCAACATCCGTTGATTCATGAATAGAAAATTGTAATCCGATGCGAGGATCATTTTTACATAATTCTATAAAATGCTTCATCTGTGGTACTCTATACGGTGCAATAGTAGAAATGAGGAGCTGTACATTTTCGAATTGTGGGTCATTGAATCCCTTCATTAGTACAGATGCTACACAACTATAATTAAGAAAGGGCTCTCCCATACTCATAAACATAATTTGGAATTTTTCAACCTTTTCACCGTGAATATCTTTATCTTTGAGGATGTAGTTTACTTGAGCCATTATTTCATCCGGAGTCAGATTTCTAATAAAAGTTTTGCCTGTGCCGCAAAATGTACAACCAACAGGGCATCCAGATTGAACTGATACACAAATTACTGTACGCTCCTCAAATGAACCATACCTGTAAAGTACAGCTTCAGCAACAGCATCATTTAGTATAAATACATATTTCCAAACATTACCTTCTGAGCTTTCGAAAACTTTTACATCTTTCAGCATATCACTCCTCACTCTTAAGCTGTGTATGGAAAAAATCATCAAAATCAGAATCAAATGTTTTGTTTGCTTTAATAGAAGACTCTTTATGGCGCATGTCCTGTGTCTCTGATAACGGTAAAGGAGCATACACAACTACCTCTATATCTCGTTTTAGAGGATTATCTGCAACCTTAGCCACCGTCTCAGTCAGATCATTCGGATCAACCGTATCAAAAAACAAACCATCGTCGTACTCTATACGTACTCTAAAATCATCTCTACTAACCCATTTTGTAATTTTTGTTATTTTTGCTTTACCTTTGTGTGGAGCAACATCGACATAATTGTAGCAAAAACTATCAAATTTAAATCCTAGCTCTTTTACTTCTGCTCTTCGGCTTGTCTGAACACAGCTTGGAACGAACAGTGCAAGAAGTAACCCGATGATAGCTAATACTATCAAAACCTCTATAAACGTAAATCCTTTATTTTTCATTTTCTTACCTCTCATATATGATATAAAAAAGAGAGGGAGAAGCAAGTGAATAATGCTTCTCCCTCATATTACGCCTGTTAGAGAGCTGCGTTGGCGCGCACTTGATCAAATGTGATCTCGTTTACCATCAACCCGTTAACAAACACAGGCTTTAGACGGTTAACTGTTGATTCTGTAGCCTCTTCAACTCGTATTGTTTCGAACTGACCGTTATTACTTGTCAATATCAAACGACCACTCTTCGACTTCTTGCTGGTATCTAACGGATTCTTCTGGATATCATACCACACATCACTACGCTGCTGAGCGCTGCTTTTGAAAGCAAACCGTTGTGTATCGCGATTAATTTTCTGTAGAAGACCACCGCCCATACCAAATACAATATTGTCTGCACACCAGTGGTTGTTGCGCATGGTATACAGAATACCGCGAATACCGTTGTAGTCAATACCATCACCCCAAAGCGTACCGACCTTTGGATTAAGCTGGCGATATCCTTTAGCGTTTTTGGTTGAGCCAAATACCGTATCAAGACCTTCCAGCACATCAATTGTTACTGAATCAGGATCACCGGAGTCGGGACGAAATACAACCTTACCATCTCGTGCAAGAATTTGGTCTTTAAATTCTTTTGCATACTCATCAATGAAGCGACGATAGTTGTATGAGTCGATAACCACACTAAGGATGCCCTTTGGGAATCGATCAAGCATCTGTTTGAATACAGCTTTCTCTCCTGATTCACCGCGAGCAGTCATAACACTGTGCTCCGACGCTGGAACACTATATGCAAGACCGTTGATAGGTGCGTCATAATACTCTCGAGCATACTGCATTGCTGCAATAGTGTCCGTACCCATGAAGTTGACGATGTGACCTGCACCAGCGATGCCTGCTGCTTCACATTGGTTGACACCACGGAACCCAAAGTCATGTAACATGAAGTTGAGTGCACCCATGTTGCCGCCAGTTGCCTCTAAATAGTAATTAAGAAGAATCTTAACCTCTCGACTCAAAGACGCAACAGTCGATGGACCCCAGACGTGTGTAAGGAGTGACTCAAAGTGATTTGTCAATGGAGCACACCGTGGATCGGTATTTTCAACAGTCATCATCACGTTGTTGATATCAACTGGAGTACCTTCCGGTACAGCCATAATCCTCAACGGAAGTCGCCCGCCATGGACCCTGAGAATATGCTCCCACATCTCGCGATTAAAATATTCAGCACTTCCAAGATGTGCAACGACGAGCTCTTCACCTTCGTCGATATCTTTCTTTGTGATCCCTTTCACTAAATACTCTTTGATGAGATACTGAAGACCGAAAAATACGGTCTTGTTGAATGTTGCACCAACCCGTGCTTCAAAGTATGAATAAACTGTCTGTGTATCGCTAGGATACATAGCGTGGTGTAACACTTTGTAGGAATCGGTTAGTACTGTCAGGTTCTCTTTATTCATTTTATTTTCCTTTCATGTATCATTAAACCATTACTTGGTTATTTTATTCATCCTCTATTTCTGCCTCTAACTTTCGACCATCAATTACGTATTGTACTGCTATTCCAGTTGCAGATGAATTACTATCTTTATGATAGATCTCCAATGGAGATTCACAAACAACTTCCCATCCATCAGATTCAAGTAAACACTTATCTGTAATGTCCATTTTTAACTCCTTGGTGAATGAACTCGTAGTATAGATTGTTGACCTTTGCGATTTGTATTCTTTTTGAATTCTTTGAATCCGTCATTAGACACAATCTGTATCGACGGAGCTGTTTTATGCTCCCATACCATTACTCCACAGACTTTTGATGTAGTGACATTTTTTGCACACATCGAGCATTTATCACTGTTGAGTAGCTCGATTCGTACTTGTTCAATTTCTCTACCGCAACGACATCTCATAGCTGCTATACTTCTTTAGCGGTTTCAGATGGACAAAGAACTTTGTCTTGTAGCGCTTTGTATAGTATGCGATGGTTTGGAACGATATTATCTAATGTAATGTCACTCACATTAAACCATTTACATTCTGCGATATCATCCGCAGCGCGAGGTGACCCGAAGAGGTACTCTGTGTAATAAAACAGAGTGCGAATACAATCATCACATGACTGGTAACGCCAGTCTTCAATATTGTAGCTTCCGAGGTAATTCTTATATGTGATAGGTGTCGTTTCGATGTCAGGAATCTCTTCAGATAGCTCGCGGTTAGCAGCAGCTTCGTTATTCTCATCACGACTGTCGACAAACCCTCCTGGGAAGCGCCATAAGATCTCATTCGACTTCCTTGCGAGGAGTACTTGGCTGTGATCTGGTTTAATAACAGCTATATCAACGGTCGTATAGACAGTATCAAAACGTTGCCATGAAGCCCAAATAGCACCGTGACGAAATTCACGACATGCATGAACTTGGTTCTTGACCATTGCACGGATTTCAGAACCAGATACCCAATGCTCTTGGATAAGCTCCTGGGTATTGTATCGTCCTTTGTAGTGGTCGATAAATGAATCACGTCCACCATATAGGGTTACGGATTGCTTTGGACCGACAAGTGACCGGATTTGATCATCGAGCTTCGAACTCCAGATCTCATCGAGTGGTTCGTCTTTAATATAAGCAACCATAACACTCGGAAATGCTTCGTTGATCATATGCTGACGAGATTGGAAGTCTAGTGGGTCTTCAGAATTGAAGACAGGTGACAATCCAAGAAAGACGATAACTTTATCGTGCTCATCACAGATGGATTGAATAAGTTCTTTATGCGCCTCATGTAGATCGGGAACTTGAAACCGACCTACAATTATACCAACATCAGTTTTATCACGTTTAACCTTCATTGCTTTCTCCTTTATCTAGCGTTGAAAAAAATCGATAAGACGTTAAATTGTTATCTTGTCTTATTGATATAATAATTTATGCTTTTCGCATATGGAAATCAAGCATCAATTTGGTTGGATCTTAATATCTCTAGTTCACGCTGAGCTTTCTGTATCGTTTGTTGTGCTGCTTTAATTCGATACGCTTCGTGTGCCGCCTTTCGATCCAACTCGCGTTGTTTTTTAACATCAACACGTAGTTTGCACCAGTCTTTAGCAGGAGTTGAATCTGTGCAAACAAATTCAAGCTCAACAACTTCAGCATTGGCATACTCGACCATATATTTTTCTGGGCTTTGTGCTAGATGGGAGTTTAATTTGCCTTGACTTGTCCAGATCTTTCCCATTTTTCCCAGCGAACAGGTGGATAGCCACCGAGTGAAAACAGACCGTCTGACAAACGACGAATTTTAAACATTTTCATTTTTACCTCAATAATTAAAACTGAATGTCATTCCATTTGTTTAGTACAGCATTATTTGTTCTTGGAGGAGAAGCAATGATTGTGTTGGTCTTAATAACTTCCACAGGCATAATAACTTCTTTTACGATAACTCGTTCAGTTACTTGTGTAACTACAACAGTTTTGGCTGTTATACTTGGGGTATTCGTACCTTCCCATATCTCAGCAATTGCAGTTTTTAATCCTACCACTTCACTGCGCTCGATGGCTGTGCATGCTCTAGTAATTAGCGCAATACATATAAAAAATAAAACTATTTTTAGGAGGTCCATTTTAGTACGCTGGGAGATTACCAGTTATAAGTTTAATTTTGTCAAAATCTGCAGGTCCAATTGATAGCCCTGTTGTCGTAAGAATAGGTCGACGTAAAATCTCTGAATAGATAGTATCTTTAAACAGCCAAACCGGTAAACTTACCTGGTTTGCTTCCTTAAAAATGATGTCTAATTCATCAAAATTGTTTACAGCAAGAACTGATATATACGGATCTTTCATCCAATCTCTTACATCAGGAGGAAAAATATCCTTTATAGTTTTATCTGGATTCTCCCAAATCTTCTGGCGCATAAAGTGATCTGAAATATGGGCGGCTTGAGCCATTGCTGCCCCCAGTGAAAGGTGCAGATCGCGTCTAATAATAATTACATGTCGTGTATTCATAATGTGTATAATATAGGAAATGAGAAATATTGCAATAAAAAAATTAGCTTGTATATCCTAGCTCTTTAATGTGAGCTTCACATAGAGTTTTATACCAGCCACCCTTCTTTACTGTTTGACCATATTTACCGCAGATCTCACAAGTTTGCTCGCTGTTACGTTCAGCCGCACCTATTACATGGTAAATAATTTTATCCCAAACATCCGCATTTTCAAAATTTGGTGGAAATAATACATTGACATAAAATCGAAGACCGCCAAATTTTTCTTTACATTGCTGTGCTATAGTCTGTATACCTGTCATTTTCTCAATTGCATCCAACTCCTCACACATCTCATCGATTAATTCATACCAACCGTCATCACATTCAAACCCAAAACACATTAAACTTTGTGTCGGTGGTAAATCTTTATTCTGAAATATAGTTGGATATTTCTCGTGTAGCTTTTTTGTATTCTCTTTATTCATTATTTATTTCCTATCTAAAATGGTGGACCCGGGGGGAGTCGAACCCCCGTCCGTATTAGAAGCCGTCATACTTTCGTTCACATGCTTTGCAATGATTTATCGACCCATGCTCGTCTATCTAAGTTATATGCTTTTAGTAAGCTGATATAGTTCTTTCCACTATTCAAAGTCCAGGTTCATTTACGGTTCTACCTATCTCCGGTCTTTGTAATGACGCTAATAACACTTACCAAGACAATCTCAGTGCGTTTGCGGGCTAGGTATCTCTACGCAGCCATTTTGAGTTCAGTGTCGCCACTTAATTCTTGTACCCGGATTTTTTACGAGGCCAACCAGATATCCTCGGCATGCAAATATAATCTCTAACCTATACGTCGAAACCAAACGGGCCCTTAAATCTCTGCAATAATGTACTCTGCCTTCTTGGCACCTTCAGGAACACCTTTCTCAAAAAGCTGTTTCCATTCTTGATCTGTGATCTTTGCTGTCGGAATACAAAATATGTTTTCAGTGTCATTCCAGTACATCTGGTGAAATACCTCAAACAGGACTTGATATCCCGTAACAAGTAAAATACAATTTGTTTCAAATACTTTCATAACACATAATATATGATATTACCTACATGAAATCTACAGAAAAATTAGTTAATTTCTTTTAGTAGCTCCAGTCGCCTGGCTTGAAGTAGTTTATCAACTTGACCACCGACACTATTAACACTAAAAACTTTTAATTGTGTCTTTTCTCTTTCTTTCGCATAATTCTTAAACCACAGTATGCCGCCTATTTTACATGGCATCTTAAAACAACGCTCAATCAACCGACGATATATCTCTAGCTGCAATGAAAACTTATCTATTTTATCATCACTAACTCTGTCACCTTTTGGTCTAGGTACAGAAGTCTTTATATCCCATAGCCATATGCAATCTTCATCTATTTCAATAATGTCAGCTGTACCCGCGATAAGAAACTCTGGATCGTGTAATATGACCTCAGATAATAATTGCCCTTTAAATTTTAACCGTGAAAATTGTACAACGAGCGGGGTGAGTTTCTTATCGGTTGGGTATGCTCCTTCATTAATAAAGTCTTCTATTGATTTATGAACTGTTGTACCGAGCGGAGCTGAATCAGCCCACTGTTGTATAACAGCGTCTTTATCCATGCCATAGTATTTACTTCGTGGATTACAAATAACACGAGTTGCTATGGCTTCTGCATTAAACTCTTCGTCACCTTTGATAAATGTAGTAACAGACGTATATTCTTGACCATCTTCGTCAAAATATTTATGCTGTTTAGGATCGAATGTTAGTGGTTTGTATGGTAATTTAAACAATTAGTTAGCTCCTACATTAAATCTACTATATGATTTTCGATAAAACTCTGTACATTCTCTTCCGGTATCCAACAGTTATATTCACCACAAGTTTTAAGTAAACCAGTATCATCTTTTGTTATGAGATAAAATACTTTTTCTACACCTATATATAATTTCTTAAAAACTATATCATATTCACTATATGAATTATCTCTTGTGTCCTTAGATACATCCTCAACCAGTAAAATTCTCATATCTAAGCAACCATAGGTTTCAACCTATTTTGTATTCTCTGTTTAAATAGACCAACGGTTTTTTTGCTTATTGCTGATCGAGCCTCTTTTGTATCTACAATCTCTCCCTCTGCTTCTCTCATCACATCTTCAAGCATTGCCTTGATTACGTCTGGAATATTCTCCATGCCTATCCCTTGTGGAAGCTTGTCTAAGACGTGCTCAAGCCTCATCTCAGTAACCCATTCATCAGCGATCTCATTAGCTTCAGTTAATACTTTAAGTTTCGCTGGATCAATTATCTTTTGAACAGTCTTTCTTTCAGAGAATTTATCACTCTTATGCTTGGCACAAATACGTGATCCATTGTTACCAGTCATCTCCATGAGTGGACGTAGCACAACACCTTCACGCAGTAGTGTCTTTCCTTCCGGTAGTTTACTTGTATCGACCTTATTACGGAAACATTGCACTGAATCACGATCTCTTTCATGGTCAATCGCTTCTACAGTCGCCGGAATCCTTACATAGTCCACAAATTCTAGATCAAAAGCTTTAGTTACACTCTCAGCATCTAGTACACTAAGCCAGCAATCGTCAACTTTTACATCGAAAACTACAAATTTCAATTCTTTACCATACAGGTAACTCATGCCCTGGCATTTGCCGCCATATGCTTCACCGTATAGTGTGTAAGTTATAGTCGATGCCGGATCAAGAGCCAAATAACGAGTACGTAGATCTTCTTGATTAAACAAGCCAACGAAATTAGTATGCTTCTCGCCACCGGAAAAAAATATAATGTCATTAGGTGTTATTTTTACATGTGCACTTGTACCGTGGATTTTTTCCATTGCAAAGCACTCTTTAAACATTAAGATATTTTGTTCCTTGTATAGGTTAGAAATGTGCGCGTACCCCACTTTATACCTCCTTTAAATAACTAGTGATTTTAATACCTAACTCTGGATTGTCCTTTAAAAATCCAACTGCAACATTACAATTATTACAGAGCAATCCTCTTATTTTTCCTGTTTTATGGTCATGATCAACTGCGAGCGACTTATTATTATCTACTGGAGTCAAACCACATATCTTACATCCACCTTTTTGTTCAGTTAACAGTTCTTCATACTCAACTAATGTTATTCCATACTTTTGTACAAGACATCTATTTTTCTGAACTCTCCAACCTTTTTTATAGTATTTGTGACGCCTAGTCGGGTTAACTTTTTTTTGTAGTTCTTTTGAACATTCTTTGCAGTGGGAAGCAACTCCACTATTACTATCTCCAGCAGTATAAAACTCTATTAATGGTCTTGTTTTTTCACATCCCGGGCAATATTTCATACCCTTCTCTCTATCCTTTCTGGCATCAAGAGTATATCGTCTTTTAGTTTTTCCTGCTTTTAAAGATTTTGCTCTCTTCCAATCTGTATAACAAACTATACATGAACACTGCCTCCCAGATCGGTTAGAATTATCTATATAAAAATCAGTTAATGGTTTTTCTACTTTACATTTTGAACACTTTTTTGTTTTATCGGATATACACATATAAATACTTATGTTCTTGAGCTCTATTTATATGTGTATATCCACCCCTATCGTTAGTCCTTCAATGAAATCTTCTCAATCATATGCACAAGCGCCTTACAGTCCTGCTCCAGCATCTTCATGATATCAAAAATCTTATCACTAAATCCGGCAATACAATAGACATCATTCTCTGGGAACATCATGTCACCTTGACCACTAAGATCAAAGCTATAGATCTTCGGAGTTACATTGAACTTCTTCTTGTATTCCGTAAACTGCTTGGTAGGTGCACCACCAGATATCCACCCTTGCATATCCGAAAAGATAACAATACGGTTGTACGCCTTATTTATAGTCTTGAAGATCAAAGGGAAATCTGTTCCATGTCCTACCTGCATCTTTCCACCCGTCACCGATGAAGATGATCCCCAGCCGCTGCTATTGTTATGAGTCATAAACTCATCCGCAAGAGCCAGTGCCGGGATTGACGGATTATAATCGATGTACGCCGCACTATTACCGAAGATCATGAAGTCTCCGTTTTGTGCCTTTGCCATCAGTGCACCAAATATAGACCCGATACCGCGATATGATGTTGGACCATTCCCCATCGATCCAGAGTAATCAACTACAACGAGAGTATCACCGTCAAGGACAGGAATATTTGCACAAGAAATATCAAGTGCCTTAGTAAGAGCAACAGTCGCCTTACGAACTCGTGCGGAATCACCCTTGAGGTTATTAATTGCAGTTAGAAAGCGGTATGGAAATACCAACGACTTCTTAATCATATGCTCATTAACGAGAACCTCAAGCAACGCGTTGAACGTATCTGCATCAGCCTGCTCGATAATGTTGTTGATGTTTCGAAGCGCCGCGAAGTAACCGAGCTTCTTCTCTGCAAGCAAAGTCTTCCACGCATCTGCCTTCGCATCTGCCTTCTCCTCTTCAGTGTTAGAATTCTGACCAGCCGCGGTAAGCTTTGCCTCCCACGTCTCTGTGGAGCGAAGATTATCATTAATAAGACCCTTAAGAGCCTCTGCATTCTTTTCTGTCGGTGCTGGGCGTACGAGATTAACAACATCTACAAGGGAGACGTTCTTGCCGTCACCACGATACTTTGCTAGCTGGTAACTGTCGAACTTTCCAAACGCCTTTGCAAATCCCTTCTTGAGAGAGTTTGGAATTGGCTTGCCATAAGTCCTAAGATAGTAAGCGAGCGTCTCAGTCATATCATCCGGGCGATAAACAACCTTTGCAAAAAAGTCCTTGGTCCAGTCAGCACCCTTTACGGTATTTGCAACTTCAGCAGCTACAACATGCGTAATTGAACGCATACCGAATTCATTACGAGCAAAGATTGCAGACTTCGCAAGAAACTCCTTATCAGCAAGCCCTCTGACGAGTTCTTGTGTGCGAGTAACTTGTTCACTTGCCGACCGATAATATTGATCCTTGATCAATGATGTTAGAAGCAACGAGATAAACTCGAGCTTATCTGTCTGCTTGTATGCTGCTCCACCTGCGCGGTTTATAGTCTTAGTTGTCTTCTGTGGGATAGCTGAATTGAACCTTGCCATTTTATTCTCCTTAGTTTTTCAGTGAGAAACTCACTGCACTGTTATTACTAAATCCTCCATGTACCTTACATAGAGGGATTGCACATACCTCTATAATAGAGGCAAGATTGAAAAATGCAACAGGGGGAACTTAGAATATTGCATCAGCAATATCGTAATCGGTTTCATCGGTGCCGAAATCTTGACTTGTCTGTCCTTTTTTCATAATACCGACCTTTGGAATAACTGTTTTTAGATACATCTTCCAAAGTCTACTGCTTTGACTGTTTGCATATGAGTCAGGATGGTGTTTCAAATTTTTAATAAATGATTCCAGTCGAGCGTCTCGTTCGATACCTGTTTTTGCAAAATGTTCAATAAGTGATTCAATTAAACCTATAGCATCATAAACACGCTCTCGGTCTTCTAGGTATGCTACTACTTTATTAAGTAACGTATTTACCAAATCTGGTCTATGTATAGATAAATGCTTCACATAGGTAGTTATTGACCATATAGGTAAATATTGAATTAGTTCAGACCACTCTTTGCCACGAACAGTTTCATATTTCGCAACATCCTCTCCGTCAATACTAGTAATCTCCCCTTCTTCACCAGCTAGTTTATTTATTAGAAGTTGCTCTAAATCCTTATACGGCTTCCCGAGAGTTACCATATATTCAATTAAAAGCTCTGGATTTAGTTTTGGTTCAATTTCAGTCCAGCGATTTTTACCTCTTAGCTCTATATATTTTAACAATAAAAACCCAATATAATCGCCTAACTCTCCGCCGGTCCTATTCCAATCCGTAATTGCTTGTTTTTCAAGTTGCGGACTAACTATACCGGTACCTAACATATAATTAATATTCTCACTGCCATGTAAGAATGGTGTAATTTCTGGCCATGGGTCCATTTCATCGTGTATCAAGCGGCCCACATCGTAATGTGAAATATTACCAGTCTTCTTAAGATGCGTTAAATATTTTATAACTAAATCTTCTATTCTATTAGCAACCACAGGATTTGTTTCATGTAAAATTAAATAGCTATTTACAGCATTAGGCTCAGTTACAATAATCGGTTCTCCTGCTTTCCATATCTTATCCGGAAATACCGTTGCTGCATAATCAACTGCTTTTTCCGCTGCGTTAGGATATGCGCCAGTAGATGCAACTTCAATTAATTTTTCTGTTTCTTCTTCTGTAAAAATATGGCGCCATTTTTTTTGTTGTTGCTTTTGTAATTATACTATTAATATCAAGAGTAGGAATATAGTCCCTTTTAGGGTCCATCTTAATAAGATAATACATTTGGTATTTTTTTAAATGTGCTGTTGGATTAACATGTTTAGTTAGCCATAAGATAATATCATTTAGATCCAATCCCTTAGACCGACCGCCATATTTAATGTTACGTACCTTTTCACCGTAGACTTTAAGCACCTCAAAATATTGTGAGAGGATCTTATATGCTTCTGTGAAGGGTATTTTTTTGTTTTGTACAGGCAGTGCTAATCGCTCGGTTGCTTCAAAAAAAGTATCAAATCTATGTTTCATATAAGTATTTAATGGTACTCATATCCAGATTCGAACTGGAAATAAGAGTTTAGGAAACTCCTGTGTTATCCCTTACACTATACGAGCAATATGGCGTCCTTGGAGGGACTCTAACCCCCACTATCGACGTTAGAACCGTCGTGCACTATACAATTATACTACAAGGACATAAATTAATACACAGAACATTATCTGTAATAGAGTTAATTTCGTAAAAATACATATTATGTGGTCTTTCATCTCTATACCAGGGATCCAAACCGTTTTCAGTACTTTCTGGATCATAGCACATCTTTAACATAAAGATAAAATTATCAAACGTAAAAATAGTATATACTTCAAAATATCCAGTATCCACAGTTGATTCTTTTAATAAACTAATATCAATCTTATTAAGAATGTCAACTGCTACTTCTTCAAGACAGAAATCGATAGTTTTTGAGCAGTTCGATGTAATTCGTTCCTGTCTATGTTCAAATCTATATGAGAGTCGATCTAGGAAATACTTAATGGATTTAAAAAACTCAACATCAATCATATCCTTAATCATTGCGTCATTTTGTGTCGTAGAAACTTCTATCACATTTATACCATCTTTAGTTATCTCATATCCATACCGAGTTTCTTCATGAATAGCAAGTAATCGATCAGCGCATCTCTCATCTAAAAGCTCCTGTGCATATTGCTTTACATAATTAGATCTAAACGTACCGGAATGTTTATTAGTATGTTGTTCAGCTCTTTCACATAGTCGCGCATGCTTAGTTAGATATTGAAAATGCTTATATGGATATTGAATTACCTTATTCATGCCACATATTATATAGGAAACATGAATAAGATAAAGCAAAATTTTGGTTAACATGCTATTTCACGCAGAGCGTGAAACGATGCTCCTTCCACTCTTACATACTTCTAATGGTAGATGAGCCATATATCAGCCACTAATAACTGTGACAAGATTGGTCCCGTAGAGTGGAGTCGAACCACTTATACACTGCGTATGAAGCAGCTGCCTAGCCGGTTAGCTTCTACGGGGTCATGAGATGCACAGTTTTCTCATCCTTAATATCTAGTTGTGAGCTAAACTTTGGGGAGTAGTGAGGATATAAATTCAGGAACAACCCTCTGTTTATAGCCCACACGACACGACCACTTTACTTCGCTGCATTGAATAGTTTGTTATAACATTTTGCTACTATTCACCACAGTTTATGTAGCATCTCATCTCTTAGTCGCTTCGAGTTGGAACGGGTAACGGGGATCGAACCCGTATCATTAGCATGGCAAGCTAACACTCTACCATTGAGATATACCCGCAAAATTGGTTGGCTCGGAAAGATTCGAACTTCCGCAAACTGAGTCAGAGTCAGTTGTGCTACCATTACACCACAAGCCATTTAAAAAATTGTTGAATGTAGCCCGATATCATTGTGTCGTCTAGTGAGTGTATCCAATAACTTCTCTACTGTCGGTCCTTCATGATAACCTGTGCTACTGTTAAACTCAAATCCCCAGCCTTTTACTAAAGAATCAAACGCTTTATCAATTCTCATAAATCGTTCAACATCAATATCATTTAATAAAACACTACCGTTGCGCCTTATAAGAATCTTATCACTCCAGTTAGGTAATATTATAGAAGCTATTACCCCATTAGTATCCTTCTTTTGTGCTCGTATTCCTTTTGGTGTGTATAATATTTCTAGTATGTTAGAACCTGCATCAGCTCTGGTTTCCTTCTCTCTAGTTATTTTACCAGGAGTTGCTACTCCCCAAATACGTTCAATACGATCTGCCATGAAATCAAACAACGTGAATAAATCACTTTGATTAGTCTCAAAATATAGATTAAACGAGTTCATATAGATATTTATACACTTATGATATATTCCTAAGGAGACCCTGAATAAAAAATATGCTGTCTCCTATAAATATTTATATGAAAACAATTTTGGATTCTATAGTTAACATTGATCAGTTTCATTCTGCAAAATATGATGACATTGTTGAAGTCGTCTGTGCACAATGCTCGCAAACATATAAAAGAAAAAAACGAGATATTAAGGCATATCAACGAAGAAATTTATCTGCAAGTGTATGCAAAAAATGTCAAAATGCTAATCAAAAAACCGGCTCAAAAGTACAATGCCCAGAATGTGGAAAGTCTAGCTACAAACCGGTAGAGAAGATATCAAAAGGTTACATATTTTGTAATGCTACTTGCTCTACCACATACAATAATAAACATAAAGATTACGGATATAGACGCTCAAAACTTGAAAAATGGATAGAAGATCGGTTAATACAGGACTTTCCAATACTTGATATTCATTTTAACTCTAAACAAGCAATCGAAAGTGAACTTGATATTTACATTCCTGCTCTCCGTTTAGGTATTGAATTGAATGGTATCTTTCATTATGAGCCTATTTACTCACCGAATCAATTTAAACGAATTCAAAATAATGATCAACAAAAAATTATTGAATGCTATAAACGTGGAATTGAGCTCTGTGTTATTGATACTTCAACACAAAAATACTTCTCTGATAAAACATCAGAAAAATATTATGCCATAGTCACTAATATAATTAATCGCTGTTTGAAAAGATTGGAGCAGACAGAGGGAATCGAACCCCCGACAGGCTTATCACCTGCTTAACCGGATTTGCAGTCCGGCGCCTTAGCCACTCGGCCATATCTGCTATTTATTTTTATCATCGCCTAACCACTCGGCCACGGGGTCATGTTGGAGCCACCTACCAGTATCGAACTGGTATTTGCTGCATACCAAGCAGCTGTTCTACCTTTGAACTAAAGTGGCATTATGGTACGGGAGGAGGGACTTGAACCCTCATGCACCATTACTCTAATTATAACCGCCCTGCTTATAAGACAGGTGAGATACTCCCGTATACTATTAATATTTATTATCCTATAGTAACTTGATTATTAAAAGCATCTGCTGTAACAGGAAAAAGTTCTTTCATAATTTTAAACATTGCAATAGCATATTGTCTAATTTCCCATTGGGCATGCTCATCCATACGCAACCGTAAAAAATGCATTAGATTATGGATATCACAATTCACATACACTTCTGTATACAAATTAACAGGTAGAACCATTCTTGCCATTTCTCTTGCAACATTTTTAGATAACAAATCTTGGTAAAATTTGTATGACTCTCTACAGTGAGTCACCAGATGATCATTCAACAAATATTGTGTCAATTCTGAACTCTCAACACCGCCTTGCTTATTCTTTGTATCCTGCACTCTCCATCCATCAGGAATATAAAATTCATCTTTCATTTCTGTGTATCGTGCAGATTGCTCATTAAGACGGAAAGTACGATGGCGAACAAATTGTCTCATAACAAAGATTGGCATCTTTATATTGTATGTTATATTAACCGCTTCAAATGGGGAAGTATGTCTGTTCATATACAGATATTTCAACAGTTTCATATCCTGCTCTTCACCTTTTGATGGTGCATCATAGCAAATTCGTGCTGTCTCAACAATTCGTTGATCATTACCTAAATGGTCTATGTATCGCACAAACCCTTTATCCAAAACATCAATCGTAAACCCTTTATCCATATTGTTAAACTTCCTTACTGGCTCCTAGACCTGGGCTCGAACCAGGAAAAACAGATTAACAGTCTGCTGTGATACCATTTCACCATCTAGGATTCATCTTCACAATTATCAAATGGGGCCGCTTTTAAGGATTTTCACCTAAGGTCTATCGGCCGGTGACCTATATCTTATCGACACCTGTTTTTTGCAGAAACTCAACAAATTTCTTGCAATCTTCTCTTCTAAGCTCCCAGCAATCCCAATGACCATATCTACATTGATAGCCGAATATGTATTTAATAGCTACCCAAATACGTTTAAATATATTTCTCCATTGAACAAGCTGAACTTCGAGATACAGACCTGCATCATCAAAATCTACTATTCCATCCTCATCTGCAAAATACACAAACCGTATAGTGTGATCCGAGCTTGCACAAATACAATCAAAATACTCAGTCTTTAGCTGGCTCTGGTAACTGTTCTTCTTTGACTTTTTCATACGGTGGTGGTCCTATTTTAACGAGATGATTTATATCTATACAAACTTTCTGTTGTTGTCTAATAGACTGAGCTTGTGCCATCATTCTTCTTAATTCTTCTAAAGGTATCTGTTGCATGTTATGTCCATAGAGCACGACGAATATCAATAAGTCGTTTTAGATATTCTTGTTCTTCGTCATGTAATTTTTCTTCAAGTATATGAAGATCATCAAACATTTTCTTTACTTCAGGTGTGTCATTTGAGTTTAAACGTTCAAGCCAATTGTCTCCGCATCCTTCAAATTTCGCATCATGCCATTCTGTGAGCTTATCACTGATTTCCTGCTCACGGGTTGGATAATTTTTCCACCAATCATAAATTGCGTGAATCTCCTTAGCTACGTGTGCATGTTCAGGGTCGCTATCCCAAGCAATAACCTCGAAACACTTTTCCTTTTCTACAAAATCAACTAAAAGATTCATCATACCATAAAGAATGAGTTCAACCTTATCACACCACTGTCCTTTATTAAGACCGGTTGGTATTAAGTCATACCGACGAAGGAGAAAATTACGAATCCAGTAATAGATATCTTTTGGTTTTGACCAACAGTAGTATGTAATCTCAAACCACATATCTTCAAGGATTGTAACAACTCTTGACGGTTTCTTCTTTGTAATAGATTCAATGCTCTTTGTTAATTGTTTGAAATCTTTCATATATACCTCACTAAATGGAGCCACCAGACGGTCTCGAACCGACAACCTGCTGATTACAAATCAGCTGCTCTACCAACTGAGCTATAGTGGCATATTGGAGCCGCCAGCCCCACTCGAAGAGGCTTTTCCTGGGTACAGGCCAGGCGCATCACCGTATATGCTTTGGCGGCAAGATGAATAAAGAAAATTTAGTAACAGTGTTTTTTGAAGATAAAGTTCGAAGTAACCGCTTCTATCACTTTTATTCTGGAGCCACTGCAGGGATTCAAACCCTATTATCCGATTTACGAGACCGGCGCATCATCACTTATGCTTCAATGGCAAAAAAATGAACCTCTATAAACTGCCTGTTTAATTACTCTCTTTAAACTACCTATTATTTTTATCTTGTCTTTTGGTGACTTAGTCACCTTTTTATTAGATGTCTTTTTAGCTCTAGCAGTTTTTGTTTTTGTTTTTGTTTTTGTTTTTGCTTCTTTCATTTGATGGAGCGGGTAAGGAGAATTGAACTCCTGTATTCAGATTGGAAGTCTGACGCACAACCATTATGCCATACCCGCGTTACCAATATTTATCTCAATCGTTGTATAATACTTTGTCGAACTCTACCCGGCATTCCATTGAGTTGTTTTATTATTTTTAACACCTCCGGACTATCAATCAAATCCATTGCTTTCATTGAATCACAATAATCACCGACGTTCTTCGAATAATGTCGCATCAACTCTGCTGCTTTAAAAAACTCATCATCAATATTACAAGTATCTGAGACAATCTTCTCTACCTCTTTACCTGGACGGAAAAACTGTACTTCTGCGAATGCTGCTTTTTGTAGACTTTCATATTTTTCAGGGTTATTTTTCGCTAAATCAGAAATTCGAATTTTTTCTCTTAGCATTTCCGTGAACGGTTTATTTATATCCTTCTCAGGTTTTGTATCGATATCGACAACATTAAAGGTACATATAGCAAAGAGATTTTTATCTCTATGCTCTACTAAAAGATAACTATTTTCACAGTTGAATAGATATTCATTATCTAATAGTTTCTCCACATTGGCCTGTGACGATTGAACAGCCTTCAATATTTGTTTTACAAACCAATCAATATACGTGGTTGGAATATTATCTATTTTTAAATCTTTGATTTCCATATTATCTCCTGTCCTTAATTATACTCTATTGCAAATATAAATCAACACATGCCTTAATATTTATTTTTTGGTTGGATCGGGAAGATTTGAACTTCCACCAAGAGAGTCAAAGTCTCTTGTGCTGCCATTACACTACGACCCATTTTATAGATGGTGTACCTGGAGGGACTCGAACCCCCATTAGTCTTGGTCCGTAGCCAAGTGCCATATCCATTAGGCGACAGGTACATATTGAGAGGAAAACAATGAGAGGGTATTTCAAATGTCCGAAGTAACTCTACATCTCACTTCTCAAATAAATTATTGGTAGGCGACCAAGGATTTGAACCTTGTCGACGAGATCTTATCAGGATCTCCGGCATAACCAATGCCCGCCGCCTATTAATGGTAGCGGAAGCAGGACTCGAACCTACGTCTTCGGCTTATGAGACCGAGCTGGAACCACCTCCAGTCTATTCCGCAACTATATTCTATAAACTTCTGCAAATCTACAATTTTGTTTCTTTAGCTTAGGAGGATCAACACGTAAATTTATACTCTTTTGCACAGTAAATCCGTCTTCTTGAACACAATCAACGACAGGTATTAAATATCCTTTTTGTGTTTCATCACACCAAATCGCAATTAAATCAATTTCTTTTATGCTATACGTAAATACAGCACTTTTACTTGTAGTGCCGACTGTTCTTCTTGTATAAGCACGTACTGCGCCATTCTTTATAAGTCCGTTTTTTATCTGTACTCTTTCAAATCCATTACCGCGGTTGATTACTATATCATAGAGTTGATTATCTCCAAAAGGCTGCAAAACAATCCAATTTTTATTTATACATTTCGCAATAATATTTATTTCTGCTTTATCCCCTATATTCTTAGTATTCATATTCAAAAATGGCTCAAGGGAGTTTAGGACCTTACCCAAGAACTGTCCAAGGCGTTAGCTCTCGCCAACCTCCACCATCTAGTTTACTAACTAGCAAAAATACTAAATTTCAAAATCTTTTGCCCAGAGAATACTTGCTTTTTGGTTATTTTTTGGTGCTTGTACTCTTAAACACACATCAACTGTCCCTCTATACTCCTCTATACCTATTCTATATAACTTATTATTGTCTTGACAAAAAATAATAAAACTATCAATTTCTTTATCTGTATACTGTTGAAGTATTGTTGTATTATATTTCCGTTTCTGAACCCGACATCTTACAATTCCATTTATTTCTCTACCAGTTTTTACTTGAACTCTTTCAAATCCATTACCGAAATCTACTAAAATATCATATTTTTGTTCATCCAAATACGGTTTAGCAACATCATACCCTTTTTCGAGTAAATACACTGCTACTTTATATTCATTAACCATTCCACGGCGTTGATTATCATGTCCCTTTTCAATCTCTGTCATTTTATCTCCTATAAATATTTATAAGAGATCATCTGCTATTATAGCAGATATTCAAATTACTGGTCGGAAATGTCGGATTTGAACCGCTCCCAGACGCCCCAAACGTCTTGTGCTACCAAGTTACACCACATTTCCGAATATTGGAAGAAAAGCTAACAGAGGTTTTAATTTCATACTAGGAGTTGAACCTAGAATATGAACCTTTTAAGGGTTCTGCATTTTCCAATTTTGCTATACGATGTATCTCTATTAATCACTATCCAAACTGGTACACGCAGAAGGAATCGGACCTCCATCTCCAGTGTGTAAAACTGGGGTACTAACCATTGTACGATGCGTGCATTAAAAGAGAAAATCGACATTGAGTGTGTTTTAATTCCCATAATTGAAGTAACTCAACATCTCACTACTTTTATTGGTGGACCCGACAGGAATTGAACCTGCATCTCCTCGGTGCAAGCGAGGTGCTAAACCAGTGTCAGCTACGAGCCCAGAATATTTAAGGATAAAGTTGGCAAAAGTGTTCAGTGTTTTACAACGAACTGTACGTTGTGCGGCTCGTTTTAAGTGTCTCCAGCTTCCACTTGATACATAGTATCAATTCATGTATTTTTCGAAGTATCTTTTCCCTCAATGCCTTAAACATAACATCATTATATATGCATAAAATATTTATGCAAGATCTTTAAAAAATTAATAGAGAAAGTCAAGAAAAAGTGTTTTTCGCGTGCTAACATTACACTAACCCTCGATTAATTGGTTGAGGGTGAAGGAATTGAACCTCCTCTTCGTCATTATGTATTGAAGTAACTCTTTCTTTCACTACTATTAAAACTGGTCGGGAAGGTGGGATTCGAACCCACGAAGCACACACGCTTAGTGCACTTGTCCGGTTCCAAGCCGGATGAGGAAAGCCAGACTCCTCCACTTCCCGTAAATTGGCAGTGTGATTTGGTTATCATCATTGGATTTCACGATGTTCTGTCTTTGATCTTCGTGTGAGACATAGGAGTCGAACCTAAGCACTCGGGCCCGTGAAAGGATGAGTGGCAACCAGCTTCTCCGATCAAATACATCTATCAACTACTTCACCAAATACATCTACCGCATACCGGTAGCGTTCTTTTAACCAGATGGATTTCAATATTTTTTCCTACTTGATATTGCTTTCATTATTCTAGAACTAATTACTCACCTCTCAACGTCTATCATCTGTTTTATCTTGCCATAAAGACAAGAGTTATGATTTGAACTATCACACGTAAAATGGTACCCTCGAGGAGAATTGAACTCCCTTTTACAGATTGAAAGTCTATCGAATTAACCAATATTCGACGAGGGCAAAAATTATTAGAGAAAAGTTGGCGTGAGTGTATACTGTGCTAGCCGCTACACTACATGCGGAATTATTGGCCCGCATGCCGGGACTCGAACCCGGCCCAGTCAATTAACAGTTGAAGTAACTCGTACCATCACTACTAATAAATTGGTGGGGACGAAAGGATTTTCACCTTTAATAACCATATAGGCACCTGGTGTACTGTCAGGCTTGCTCATTAAGTTTCGATACTTAATTGCGATGTCCGCTGCCGCGTTCCCCTTTGATTGTTACACGAAGTGGATTCTCACCACACTTGTACCCGAAGCACCGTGCATCAATTATAACTGATTCTACACTATTCGTGAAATTTTTTCATGAAAATGGTAGGTGTGGCGGGACTCGAACCCGCGACAGTCCGGTTAAAAGCCGGAGGCTCTATCAACTGAGCTACGCATCCAAACATCTATCAAAATCTAAATAATCCTCATACCAATTTGTTGTTTTTGTAATTCTTTCATTCTTTTCATATCGGATAACAATACACTTCTTCTTACTAAAATCTTTCCAACTCAAATATATAACTCTTTCAATCTCTGGTATATAATATGCAAATACATCTAGATCTCTTTCAGTGTATGTAAATCTATAATTTGGACCGCTCTTACTAAGCACACAATCTATTGAACCTCCTGTCTTATTATAACATTGATGGTTCTTCACTTGTATACGAATAGGTATACTACCAACTAAAGCAATTAAATCAACTTTTGATAAATCACCTAGCTCTGTAAAAACAGCATATCCTTTCTTTAAAAGATCCAATGCAACAGCACACTCACCTATATTTCCTTTAATTTTTGAATGCATATTTAACCTCTTATCTGTATAGTATATTGCTATAATACACTCATATTAGAAATGGCGGAGACGACGAGAATTGAACTCGCGCTTCTAGTTAGACAGACTAGTGTGCAGAAACCACTACACTACGCCTCCAGTAAAATCAATTGGTGCACTTGGGGAGACTCGAACTCCCATTGACCGAAGTCATCTGGTCCTCAACCAGACGCGTTTGCCAAATTACGCCACAAGTGCAATATATGAAGAAAATCGACTAAGAGTGTTTTTTGAATTAAAAGTTCGAAGTAACTCTTTATCTCACTATCATAAAAATTGTTAGTAAAGAAAATCTAGAAGAGTGTAATCATCACCAAGGTCGGCCGAAGCTGTGGGGGTGTTGATAGGAGTCGAACCTATTATAACCGAAGTAACTCATTCTATCACTATTACTAAATGGTGGAAGCCCCGGGGATTGAACCCGATTGTCTGGATTTTCAGTCCAGCGCATTGACCACAATTGCTTGACTTCCAAAATGGTGGACGTGAGTTTTACAAGGATGCGCCCTCCCCTTGCGTTAATTAACTTAGCATTTCTATTGATCAGATAAAAACACTATGGTGCCCCCACGGGTAATCGAAACCCGATTTCCAGATTGAGAGTCTGATGTCCTGACCGTTAGACGACAGGGCATGAAAATTTAAGAGAAAATTTAAGAGAAAATCTGAATGAGAGCTTTTTATTGACGGGTGTGTTTACCAGTTTCACCACAAGGCAGCTATGAACCACCAAGGTAGGACTCGAACCTACAATATCCTGTTTGTTTGAAGTAACTCATACATCACTACTTAAATTATGGCTGATAGGGCCAGACTTGAACTGGCAGGGATACAAAGTATCAAAGGTTAACAGCCTTCCCCGTTACCATTACGGTTTACCTATCATTCGCGAAAAATGGTGGGCAGAGGAGGACTCGAACCTCCGTGTGGTATGCCAGATTTACAGTCTGGTGCAGTCGCCGCTGTGCCATCCACCCAAAATAAATGAAGCCCCTACCTACGCTTACATTCGTGTTCGACTATGCCTTTAGGGCGCTGACCTCGGGTTACATCACGTATAGATTTTTTACATCACCCCGATATTCTGCGACGGTCGTTTCGAACTTACCTTTTTTAATAGCGAATAAGACGCTCTATCGTTTCTATTTCAAAACAATGCGCAGACTTATAGCGACGTCTTATGTTTTCAGGTACATAATCCAACAAACCTATTAAATTTTGATTTGACACGGTTAAATTAGCATTTCTACTAACGCCCGTTGCTATGTCAAACTGGTGAACGTGGTGGGACTTGAACCCACATATTCTCGGTTAAGAGCCGAGCCTAAATTCCTTTCTAGTCACACGTTCAAAAAATTGCGGCTTTTAAGGTATTGCAACCTAACGAGAACCGCGTCGTACTGATTTCACGGAAGGGCAATTTCCAATAAAAAACCCATCCTGTTGGATGGGCTAATGTAAACTTGTTTGTATTGGCAGCTTACATCAGCACTTCCGTTCCCCCATATCTTCCGCTGTATACGGATGACGATTATTACCTGGGAGGCACTCGTACCCGCTAAAGCGTCTGATCTGTTTCAAAGTTATAAATTGTGTTTCCATATTTCATTAATTATTTATGCTCTTTGCCTCAATTTCCAGCATATTTCATAAATTTCTTTCTTTCAATACTCATATATTATAATAATCAGAATATAATGCAACATAAAAACTAAATTTTATGCATTAACGAATCATATGCCTAGAGGATTAACTCTAGTTAGCTGCTTGAATGTCTCAGTCTTCTTACCTACATTCATTATAGCATGGCCCCAAAAAGCCTTGTTTATTGTACGAGGTTTCTCTGTTTTAATTTCGTAATAACATTTTGTAATAAACATTTGTTTTTTATTATGACCACCACCAATTTTTCGACGCCTATCTTCAGCCTCCCCTGGGATTTTATAGATAGTAGCATGCTTACACTCAGATTGCCAGCCATTACATTCACGATAATAAAAACATCTCATAGTAGGCCCGTGGAAATATCCTAAAATATAACCGATTTTATACTGGTGTTTAGTTCTACGCTTTGCTTTCATAATAATTCCGTAAAGTGTACTGCTATTAGATCTTCAAATGTGTCGTGAACTTCCCATATTTGTGCTTGAGGTAATGTTATTAGTTGTGTGTGTAATTCTTCATTATTTGTTGATTTACAATAAAACCTTGTATTCTTTAAAATAGTTGATCCAATATCTGTAATGTAGTAATCTAGTTCATATATTGGAGATCCTATATACCATAATTGTTTAACTGGTTTTTCATAACCAAATTGTGTAGTCATTCTTGTATTTATAGCCCATATCCACTTCCTCACAGGAGTGTCACAAGATGCCGTTCGACTAATTGCTCTAGCGAGTTGTATGTTTTCCATTTGTACTCAGATTTTGTAAATTCAACAGAATCCCCTGGTTTTAAGTTTTTAGAGCTACGCAGAGTCGATCGTAAAATTTTACCTTCCACAATTGTAACCGTGTGTAAATTTCCCTCTCGGTTTCTATATGAATATCCACCACTAACATGAACATCTCTTAGAATAGCAAACCCATTATCTTCGATACGAAGTTTGAATAGACCAAGAGATGATTTAATGTTACGTACCTTAGGTTGTATAAATGCAAACATTAGTTGTTTTATATAGTGTTAATGTAATTATTTACTGTTCCAATTTTTAGGGGGAGTAGCAAATTTACCAAATGCCGACGGTAATACTACTTGCTCTTTTTTTATCATCGGTACTCCTAATGATTTCAACCCAGTTTGACTTGCATAATATATAACTAATTCTGCAACTTGATTTCCTATATTAAATTCATCTTGCACTACATGTGAGCTTTTTTGTTGTCCCCACGTAGTACCAACACCGAAAGGATCTTCCTTTACTGATGTACAACACTTCACATCTCCGCTATATAAACTTCTAGACTTTGAATTTACTCCATAACAATCTAGCGTTCTATTAGAAGTACTGGAACAGTTAATATTATTTGATACCTGGCTATTATACAGTGTCCAAGGTGGTGTACCAGTTCCGGGATCTATACCTGGAACATATTTAATATCTTTTGCTGAATCACTCGTAATAGTCCAATAAGATGGTATACATATATCTACCTTCTCTTCAAAAATTAAAGCGCCAATTACCCCATTATTACCTGGTGCACCGGCTTCGTTGCAGTAGCTTCTATCTTTTCGACAGAATTTAAACGCACCAACTGTCTCCATATCTTTACGAAAACCTTTAATCTCTAAAGTATCGTTAGCGTTTACTATGTATCCTGTATCGCCTGGTTTTGCAGGCTCTCCAGTAATAGCATTAATACCATCTATAGAAGGAATCGCCAGTATCCGATTGTATGAGTGATTACGGATTTGTAAGGAATATTCAGTTCCAACTCGACTTTCAATAAAAGTATTGTTGTCTTTGTGGAACTCTTGAACAGGATGGCCGTTGACGAGTATACGTAGCTCGTATTGATTTATTTTCATTTTTCTCCTGCCTCATATGAGGACTTCATATCACATCTGTGACATATATATTTATATAGGCTGTAGAAAATAAATCAAGCATTTAATGCGGATAAAAGCATATGAAAAGGTAAAACTTCTGCATTCGGTAGAAGATATTTCATTTCTTTCGCTCCGACTGGATTCATACTATGAATTAGTATTCGTGGTGGATTAGTAATATTATTAGCTATCCATTTTGCTACTTCCCAGCCAGTACCTTCACCAGATGCAACGTACACTTTACCACCTAAATCATGATCGAGAAATATCATATCAAACGGACTATTATCTTTTAGTTGTTCAATGGCTTCAATAGCTGTTTGAGCCCAAATAGTTTCTGCTCTGCCTACCATTGCCTTTGAGAATGAACTCCACCGAGCTGGATCATCATCCAGGAATAATACTTTCATTTTGAAAATCCTATCTTTATGACTGGTGTCTTAGGTACAACATCAATCTCATCTTCGCGTATGGTTAGTGTTTTTCTTTCTCTTCCCTGCCACCAGCTTACATCATAAAATATAGACAAATCTCTTCCAGTAATTCCGATATTTTCTATAACTGCTTCAAATGGTTCTTCTGCTTTTACGATAATTGTGGTACCAGGGGACAAAATATCAAGTTTTTCATGTAAGTATTTATTTACTACCACCGAGTATAAAAGTACTTTTAATGTGTTCATTAAGCTTAGCATTTACATGAGAAAAGTCCATCATATATTTCTTTTCAAGAGCGGCTTCTATAATCTTCATTTTATATTCAACTAATTCTAATGGTACTGGAGTATAATCCCACATATCCGTGCCAACATCAAAAGACAGTGAATCTCCCTCTTTTAATCGACCATGAGAGTGGCCATATAAATGCCAAGCACCATGAACAGAAGATGCCCAAGTATTCATTGAATAATGACATAAAGTTACATCTTTACCGTTAAATCGTCGACGAAGAAATGGATGTACTTCACGAAAGAGATTTTTTACCTCCACACTCATTTTATCGTGGTTTCCTTCAATGAGAATCTTCTTTCCATTGAGGCGATGCAGAAACCATGCATGATTCTTGAATGCAAAATCTCCAATGATATACACAGTGGAACCAGGTTTTACCATATCGTTCCATCTCTGCATCAACACTTCATTCATCTCTTTTACATCTGCAAATGGACGCTTACAGTGACGAAGAATACCTGCATGATCAAAGTGAGTATCTGCAGTAAAGAAAGTTTTGCTTGGATATTTGATCATTTTACTACTCCTGATTGAGAGTTAAATTGGTACGCCCGAAAGGACTCGAACCTCTATCCCCAACATTATTAGTGTTGGCGCTCGCGAAATATGTCGTCTATTATCTAGGTACATCGATAATATCTAACAATAAGCCTAGATAATAAGGACTAAAAAATATTGATATCATTACCAAAAATGAGAAATAAGTCTTTAGCTATAATCTCGGGTACCACCGATCATATATACTGTACCTTATTTCCCATTTTCAGTTCTGAGTATCTCAAAGTTAGCGCTTACTACCATCCATTGAGCTACAGGCGCATTTTTTTGTTCTATTACTTGTGTAGTTTGACGATATGTTGGTTATACATATCTACATGACCACGCAATTCTTTGTTGGTTATTGCCAACTCAGCGCGTAGCTCTGCTACCACACGCTTGAGGTTTTCGATTTCTTTTATCATCACTTCTTCGTTCATTTTGTTCTCCTTTAAATCTATCACTTACAGATTAACTGTACTTTAAACTGTTTACGTTCTTCTCTTCTGTGCGAGCCTTTAGCTGTGCGTCTTTCTGTCTACGAGCTTCTGCACGCATTCTCTTCTTGCGTTTCTTCACACTAGGCTTCTGAAAGAACTCTCTTTCTCTTAGTTCTTGAAAAAGCTGAGTATCATCTACCGCTTTCTTAAACCGCCTTGTCATTTTCTCAATAGTTTCGCGAGGTTTTCTTTTTATTGTTATTTGTGTCATACTCATAATGTCTCTAAAAATATATCAGTTCTTACTTCACCAATGTTATTAAAAATACTGTCAGGATTATTTATATCAAACCTCCGACGTTCCACGTTGCTAGGTTTTCCACCATTACTCGACAATACAATAGATGTCTCTTTTAATGTCCATGTCCCCTTCTTCTTATTATGTTTTAATATAAACCGAATAATCGGTTCTTTTTTTCCTTCGATAATAAGAAGATATTCTATAAGCGTATAAGAAATCCAAGGCATAAGATGATTTTCGAATACATACTTATAATATATCTTTTTTCGCATTATGCCACGTCTTTTTTAGTTTTTATTGGCATGCGCGGAGGGAATCGGACCCCCTCCTAGAGTTTTGGAGACTCTTTGGCTACCATAGCCTCACGCATATCACTAATACTTTCTATTATTTGAACCCTATGTATAGAACCCGCGTTTTGCGCCAAAAAATTTGGTCACGGGGTCTCGGGTTTCAGTTTCATTTTCAATTTACTGGCGGAAGACAAGGGAATCGAACCCTCACCAGACATATTTCAGCCTGGAACGCATTAGCAGTGCGCCGCCACGAACCATTATTAGCCTATCTTCCTTTTTTCATCTATCTTCGCTAAATTTCTCTCAAGCCTTTTAATAAGGGTTAAAAGATACAAACGAACTACCCCCTTCTTCTTTCCAGCTTCTAGTTTGAGAAACTCAATAACATCTACAAGATTAACTCTTAATTCCTTTTCTGGTGTTCTGTAAACTTTAATGCTCATAAAATTACTCTCCAGGGCAGGATTATTATCCTTTTCTAACTCAAAAATTGTTTTCATTCTTATTATAGTATTTTATGATATTGCATACTCGATAGGTTGGGCTCTAAATTTAAATTATCCTCAAATAAAGTAAATATCCTACATCGTTCAAACACTTCTTGAAATTGTTTTGTATCTTTATCAAAGAATTGTTCATACTCTACCAGCATAGGATGCTTACTTACTAAATCTCTGTAATCATAGAAACACTCCGATGTCGTTTTTATTGGATTTTTTGGACAGCTTGGACATATCACAACTCGTCTCGTTATAACACGCAAAGCTGGAAAAATCGTTCCATTATATCCTAATACTCCTTCTTCTATTGTATAATCAATATCATCATATGTCAAGGTTTTCATTTGGCGGAAGCGGAGGGACTCGAACCCCCAGGGCTGTTACACCCAGCTGTTTTCAAGACAGCCCGACTACCATTATCACACACTTCCTTTATAACAATCTCATCTTTAGTTTCGCTTTGTCGTATTTTGCTTTCGTTTTATCATACTCCTCTCTCGAAACATTACTTTTATAATTCTTGCTCTCTAGTCTCTTTTTTAAGAATACTAAATATTGTTCTTCTTGAGCTTTAATATTCTTTTTACTCATTGGTGCGGGTGAGAGGACTCGAACCTCCACGCCTTGCGGCACAAGCTTCTAAGGCTTGCGTGTCTGCCAATTTCACCACACCCGCATTATTTATTCTTTACTATTCTTTTCTTTGTTCTCTTCTTTTGCCTTGGCATACTTCCTGTATACCCTACCTCTTTTAAGAGCTCTTTATGATGTCTAACCCACTTATTCAAATCTTTTTGATTGCTGTCACTATTATATAGAGCCTCTTGTGCTGCTTCAATTTCATCTAGACAATAATCAGTTTCATATTTTTTCTGTTTTCTCGTCATTTTAAATACTTATAACAAATACTCAAACCATCTACTTGTAAACTGCTCTACTGTTACAAATTCTACTTTTGTGTGAAAATTAATACTCGACTTATGTGCTTTAAAATAGTCTCCTGCTGGAGTTATTATAGGGTTTTAGTTGTATATACTTGATCGTTATAAATAACATACTCTTGTTCATATCTTACTTTTGTACCTCGCTTCCTGCAATGTACATATGTATCATCCAGTATTACTATATCAGGGAGAGGTATAATCTTCTTCATGTAATCATCAATATGTGTACCATAATCTTGTTCCTTATCTCTAATAGCATTCATCCGGGATGATGTTTGTCTTGCTTGCCACTTTTGCTTATGTGTTAACTTTTTTTCATTCTGGCGGAAAGCAGAAGACTTGAACTCCACTCCTTTCGGAGCCGACCGTGTTCCAGACGGTGGTAGCACCCTTGCTACTTTACTTTCCCTATTACGTGCATGTCTATTCATAATGTACTTTTAAGTTGATATGCGCGATTATAATTAGCGCCCTTTGGGTCCAAACCTAATCGTATTAACGCTTGTCTTATATTTTTCTCTTCTTTTAGTGCAATACAAAATTCTTCATCTGATACTTTCTTTCCTTTTCCTCTATTGCCACCTTTATATGTCTTAGTTTGACTGTGGCAATTTGGACATAACCAGCGAAGATTCTCAACCCGACAATCGAGTCTTTCACCGTTAATATGATCCATTTCTAATACAATTGTCTTATTATTCCATTTTGTTAAGTTGCAACACGAGCATTTATATTCCTTTATTTGTTTAAATCGCGATCTAATATAACATAAACTTCGATGACACTTTTCTGTAAATATATCTTTGTCATCTAAACTAGGCGTATTTTTTCTCCATCCTCGCTGTTCAAAAGTAAATGTACATTTTTTATTTCCATTTTTATATGCTCGTTTTACACCATTTGAGTTTTTTAAACGAGTGTTCGGGCATTTATTAAATTTATCACTACAACACCATTTACCATTTTTTAATTGGTATTTTGCTTCTTGTAGACATCCATATTGACACTTCATATCTCTCCTTTTAAATACTTATATGGCAGAGATATTTTTTTATAAAAATTGGTAGCCTAGGTGGGAGTCGAACCCACAAACCGAAGCGCCACTTTTTGAAAGTGGTGAGTATGCCAATTTCTCCACTAGGCCAATATCCATATATCAAAGAACTTATCGAGAAAAATTTATCTCGACTTGAGTGCTCTTAGCGTTACCCAACTGCAACCACGGGGAGGTGGCACTCTCTGCAGTCGTTGATCGACGAGAATTGAACTCGCGTCACCTGATTCACAGTCAGGCGCTCTGCCACTGAGCTACGACCAACATTACTTTATAACAACTCAACAAAATTATCTGCTACTAATTTCAATATATCTTCTTCATTAAGCAATCTAACATCATAAGATTTTGCTTTTCTAAGTCTCGTTTCCATTGCACTTTCTGATAATACAAATTGTTCAAATTTAAACGGTGTATGTATGAATTTACCATAACTAAATGTATGAAACATTTGCCTATATCCTCTACCAATCTTCTTCCAAAATAAATGTACATCACACCGCGGAGCATTTTTATTAACTTTACTATAGTCACGAACAAATTGTACATAAGGTGCTTTCATAATAAATCCTCAAAAAAATCTGAAATAAACTCCTCCAGCGACATCTCGTAACAATAAAAAGTTGAATTGTGTAATCCTGATGCTAAAGTTCTACCACTAATAATATGATTATATCTCTGCTGTTTATGCTCTATATACCATCTATATCCGCATTTGCAGACATCTGTCCATCTTTTTATATGATCAGTTGTAACATATTTTATTTCGTATATACGACCGTCTTTATGGTAGAAGATTTCTTCTACATTATAGTCCCATATTCGCCATATTACGTCTGGATACTTTCCCATTTGATCTCACAAAAGTTATGAATTCATTTATTGGTGTTGGCTTTGTCTTATTTATTCTCAAATAAAACGCATTGTCCAGCACATCTCTACTAATCTTCTTTTGTCTTATTTTTGCTATTTCACTCTTTACACTATTATGTTAATCACCAATCTCCTAAAATTAATAACATACTGTTTTCTTCTTGAACTGTCTCTTCATCCACAGCAGCGATTGTATCAAATATTATCCCAACATAATCAGATAAAGATATTTTTTCTTGCTTATCCCAAATTGTAGATATTACCTTACACAATTCATCTCGTTTCCATTCAAGAGCTGCCCGTCTCGGTAAACTTAATCTTTTTAGGTCACTTAGTTTGCATATCTGACTTACACCTCTGCTATTCTTTTTATGAAGTGATATGTAAATTCCTGGATCATCTGCCATATTTTCCCATATTTCATCTGTTTCATCTTTCATGTCTATAGATCCTTTGAAATTAAATCTGCTAGAATAAAATTAACTGATTCAGACTCCCAATGTTGATTAAAACATTTTAACCAGCAATCAAGCTCCAGAGATATTTCTCCTTCAATCTTAAATTGATGTGGTACAAATACAATTCTCGGTACAGCTCTCACAACAAGACAGCCTCTCTGCTTTCCTATATAAGGATAGCGACCATCTCCAGGCATTGCCAGTAAAAAATCAATAGTATTTTCAAACTGATCCAATTTATCACAGAAGATCCAACACTTATTTGGTGACGATCTGAACGCAACATAGCTAATTTTTAATCGCTCTAATTCACTTATTGCTGCTTGATATTGTTCTTCTGTATCGCAGTCAATCATTGGAACTGTTTGATTAAAAATAGATGTAACAATCCAAAACGGATATTTTGGTTTAATGTTAACAGGTTTATTGGCTTTAAGACTCTCAATTTCATTAATTGTTTTTGTTTTATAGTAGCATTGACGAATTCCTTGCTCAAATTGAGCAGGTGTTATAATCGTAATAGGGGTATGTTTATATACCCCGTCTTCTATTACTCCGCCGTTATCTATTGCGTAAATCATATATCTCCATATAAGTGGTAGTCGTGGAGGGATTCGAACCCTCAAGCTAAAAAGCGTGGCATTTTAAGTGCCATGAGTTTGCCAATTTCTCCACACGACCATCTATGCATTCTTTTTTTCTTCAAAGAATGTTTATATTATATGTATTCAAATGTCAAAGATCAATAAAAAAACCCCGGCCTTTTGGACCGGGGTTCTAACTAAATTTATTTAGATAGTTCACACCGGTCTGCGTGGTAGATGCCACAACGAACTGGATGATAAACTCTCTAATATATTTCTCATATAAATAATTATGCCTTCAGATAATAAAAAATCAACGTATTTTAAAAATATTTTTAAGTATTTGTTCCATATGTAATAAACACTGTAATATAAGAACCACAATCTATATATGTTACGTCATTTTTAGTCCAATCAGTTCCAATATTTGTTATAGCATCCTGCATAATACTGGATAAGGAAGCCATATAAGTTAATGTATCGATTGGATTCTTTAGAAACCCTCTACAATATGTTTTTACTGCCATTTTCTCTCCTGTAACTATTTATCTACTACAATAGTACTTTTTTTAATTCTCGTGGTCTTGGTGCCTGTTAAAAATTCCCATAATGATTTACGCTCTTTAGTATCTTCTAATTTCATATCAATAATTTGGTTCTGTAAATCATTAACTTTATACATTGCTGTTGTTAGATTCTCGTTGGTTCTATTTACTTCTTCTATTAAACTTCTATTAACTATATTCAATTGCGCTATGTCTTTCGACATAGCTTCTAATATACTTTCAATACTCTTTCCTTCAATTTCTATTCTTACCATAATATTATTCTCCCATTCTCTGCTTTTACAGGTTGGTTCAGTGTGTGATGAGTAGTATTTGGATTTCTGAGAGCTGTTTTTACTTTCATCTGTAATTTTTTAGTTTGTTCATCTTCTTGGTTTTTATAAAATTCTCTTCTTTGATCAACTACAATATCTCCATTGGAGAACTTATCTTTAAATAATTTTGTTTGAGGGTGCCATTGATGAAAAATAGTTAAATTATCGTTAGTAACAACTTCATATTTTTCTCTAATAGTTTTTACATAATCTGTATCTTCAAAGCCATGCTTCCAATATTCTGGCCAACCACCTGATTCTAAAAAAGTCTTCTTTGTCATAAACACATTACCACCTCCATGGTGAATAATTTGCTTACCATTATCAACTTCATATAGAACTGTTGGATAATAAACTTTACTATCATCTACCATATTAAGTCCGTATTGTATCACTTCTCGGTTAATTATCATATCTGCATCTATAAAGAAGATATACTCTCCATTACACTGTGATGCTGCTATGTTCCTTCCTTTTCCAGCAGAGAAACCTACATCACACTGTACATCTATTAAATGAATATCAATCATCGGAAGCATCGATTCTAGCCATGTCTCCAGCGGCCAATCAGTTGATTCCCAATCAGCTATTATCAACTCAACCTCTGAATTTAATGATAGTGATGATGCAATAGATTCAATACAGTTTGGAAACGGATATATAAAACCTCTATCTGTATGAATCTTGGAACGATTCTTTATAGTTGTACATATCGATAGCATATCAATACTTTATCACATTAAAAAATAAAGCAAATGCTATTAGGTATCAATCTGCCACAGTGGAATAAGTCTTTCTCCTAGTGTGGTATTTATTAGTAGGAACTCTCCATCAAACACAGTGCTTGCAGGTGATGTGATAGTTGATGTAAATGTTATGTCATCTAATGTTAACGTAGTTCCTGTTATATTAGGATTAATTGTTAGAGGGCTCGCTGGTGTACCGTTCCCGTTGATTGTATCATCCGTAGATACCAGTGAAAGATAATTCCCAGCTGGAGATGCAACCTGAGATCTTCCGGTTCCTGTTATATCCTCAACTTCAATTAGCGTCCAGTTTGAACTTTGATATTTAAGAATAATTCTACCAATAAAAACACTTTCTGGTGTTAATACCGGTAATCCATTTCTTAGATCTAACGGTGATAGTGATTGTTCTTCTGATAAGGATGCACTTTGTGATTGTCCTTGAACAAATATAAATCTATGCTTCTGTGATTCAACATCAGCAGCCATTGGAACAGCAACAATCCAAACACTCATAAAGTCATTATTTGACATTGGTGTTTGTGTCCAGATTGTTCCATTGAACTGATTATAGTATGGTTGATTTCCATTCAATGGAACAATATCATCTGATGTTCCGAATACTCCAACGCCAGTTGAACCAGAAAGCCAGAATTGTGTATAGGGGCCGCTTGCTAATGCTGGATTGATTGTTGGTAGATCTTCATCATATATAAGTGCTTCACTAATTGTTGGTCTTCTATTTGCTACAGTGGTGGAATTAAGAGTATAATTGCTTAGGGTTCCACCTGTTTGTCTGTATGTACCAATAACTTCATGAAATTCTCTATGAGTAGTATGCTGCATGACACTGTGACATTCTCTCTGATATACCCAACCACTTGCATTATGGAATGTCCAACAGATTAATAAGTTTTTATAAAAATCGGATGCTAGGGTAGCTGAATCATTCCAAGAAATAGAATTGCCATCATAATACAGGAAGTATCTTTTTGTTGGGTCATCAGTATGAACAGGAGATGTCCAACCAGATGATAAAACTGGAACTAATGTTCCTTGATAGTATGCCTTAACTGTTCCTGTTAGAGTTATTGTTCTGCTTGCTGAATCTCCAGTTACAATAACATCCTCCGGAGCAATAAATCCAGTTGGATCTTCACTATCAGAAAGTATTGTTCTAGGAACATAATCATTGATGTTATAATCAAAATCAAAATAATCAGCTCCCTCGTGCCATACGGGAAATTGTCCAGTAGTTGATAGTGCGGTTCCATTTACATCAGATAGTTCTTCTAATGTATAATGACGTTCTAGGGTTACAAGAATTGAGCCTAGAGTTGAATGAACAACGCCAACGGTTCCGACAATATCAGCATGGTGCGGTTCTGTTGGTTCGATATTAGTTAATTGACCAGCAACATCTTTGGATACATATAACAAATCCCCTTCTGCCCATGTAGTACCCCAAATTCCAGACCCTGTATAATTTGTTTTTATTTTACGAACATACCCGAATGTTGTGATATAACCAAAGTCATTAGCTGTTATGTCTTTTGTACAGACACCAACAACCCTGCATGTCAGTGGGGCATCAGCCTTTGCTAATCTAACATCTGGATATGCCCCTGTTCTGCCAGAAAGATAAACAACTTGTCCATTAGCAATATCTTCATTGGCTCGAACTTTAACAAACATCTCTTGACCAAGCTGCATTTGGATCTCGCCACCATCAAGACCGAGATCAAGTGTACCATCTGTTTCATTCCATGCTAATTGACCTTCTTCAACGATGGATTCTGATGTGAGATTAAATTGTAGAGTTGGGAGTGTTAGATTCCCGTCCATTGTGCTTCCTGCTACACCAACAAATCTCTCATCTGCTTGTACTTTTGAATACCCGTTTTTATATGTTGCTGCCATCTATTCTCCTAATTCCACCATGACCATAAAACTTTACGAGCAACCTTCCTTAACCATCCTAGTATCCCTGTAGGCTCTGTCTTCGGTATTGATATAATTGGCTCATCAGCCCCGCTACTGAAAATCAACTTCTCTGGATCAATTACTCCATATCCCCAAATCGCATCTTTACCGACAATACCTTTGTCATCGGCATATTTAATTAGATGCTCTTTAATTTGTTCAATTGTTTTGCAGTCGTTCATTCCAGTTTCTGCTTCTTGCTTGCGATGTTTAGCCAATAAGAGAGCAACCAGTCCTGTAATGAAAGGTGTAGCCATTGATGTTCCACTTAGTTTAGCGTATTGATTATTCAAGTATGTTGAGTATATATCAACACCCGGAGCACTAAAATCTACCATGGAACCAGTACTGTTAAATCTTGCAGGATTACCTTTTGAATCGAACGCTGTAACACAAATAGTTTCTGGGTATTTACCTGGATAATTAACTGCATCACTACGACCATCATTACCCGCGGCACAGATTACTGGAATATTTAGTTTGTATAGTTCTTTAATTGGATCATGTAGAACAGACTTATCAACCGGCGCACCCAGACTCATCGATACTATATCCGGTTTTGTACGTATAGCATATTTTAATCCATTTGCTATTTCCTCATACGTTCCACCACCACTATCACCCAATACACGAACAGTAACTATAGTGCACTTTGGTGCTACTCCAACCATTCCGATGTCGTTATGTCTTGCTCCGATAATACCACAGACATGAGTGCTATGACCATTACCATCCATAATAGTAGATTCACCTTCAATACAGTTTCTACTATCTTTCTTGTTCATTGCTCCGATTAAATCTGTATGATCAGTAAAGCCAGTATCTAACACCATCACAACAATATCTTCCCCTTCTGTAATAGTCCATGTCTTAGGAACATTTAGCTGTCTTATTCCCCAGTCTTCTACTTGAGATAATGTAGTTACTACATGTTCAACTTTAAACGGTGGTAAAAATATATCTGGATGTCTCATTTCACTCCTTATAGTAATTTTGCTATTGCAGATATTAATGCACTTAATGGTTTGAAAAATATAATTATAATAACTAAAGTAACTATTACTCCTGGAAACCAATGCATTATAAATTTTTTAGTCCATTGCGACCACGAAAGATTTTCTGTTCTTAGTTTTAAACTGTTTATAACTTCTTTATCTTCTTCATTTTGTTTAGCCATACTCTCAAGAGTCGATTCAAGTTTTTCGATTGATTGTGATAGTACTCTAATCGCCCAGACAATACTCTCTTGTGGATTACCATTACCAAACAACACTGTATGATGGCTCGTAACACGGCCATTAAGTTCTTCCAGCGCCCTCTGTATTAACGCGAGAGTAACAACAATCTGTTCTTCTTTATCTTTGGACTGAATTGCCATTACTTTGCTCCTCTCTTAGGGGCTGGCCACGCCTTATCAGCAGGTAATACTGCTACTACTATTTCTGTCTCAACATCTACATCAGATGTAATAAAATGAGGTACATTAGGCTCGATATAGCAAATATCACCCGGCTTGAGCGTCATAGTTATATTACCTTCTTTTAGTACTGTTATCGATCCTTTTATTACACTAAATATTTCTGCAACATTATGTGTATGCTTTTCTAATTCTGTATCTGGTGCAAAAAATGTTCTTGCTACTGCAATGTCTTTTATCTTTAATAGCCCGTATGTATGAATGTGACCTCTCTTGGTAGGAATATCATATTCATCTTTAGTTCCATCATCATTTATATTTTTTACTATTTGTGCATAGTCAATACAAAACTGTGAACTCAATTTCTCAATTGCTTCATTAATATAATCCAATTTAATTTCTTTAGGATTAGTATTCTTATGTGTTAGATCAAACGTCATTTTTGGTCCTAAATAGTGTAATGATTAAATACGCGAATATCTGAATCAGTTGAGCCATCAGAGACCAACCATATTCCAGATGTCTCTCTTTCAATAGAATAATATGTACCAGGCTCTACTACCATGCCGTTAGCTGTGATTGCTTGAGCTGTTGTCGCAGAGTAGTATAGATAGATATTATTTGTACTTTTATTATAAATCTCAATCAGTGATGATCTATTTACAAAAACAAGAGGATAAACAGTTGCTGGAGATGAAATAAACGAATGTACTTCATTTTCGTTTGGTACTTGTGTCTCTACAGTTGCACCACTTAGTGTTGGTGAGTTTACTTGGTATGTTAATAGTGCATATCTACCACGAGATGCAGATAAAGTTTGCATAGTCATACCAAATCTCTGAAGTTCTTCACTTGTCAAGACGGTAAATTTACCACGCTCTGCTTCTGCGCATGCAAACCTAGTATTAAAATTCGGCATTTTTCTCCTTTCACGAGCTATTTGCTGGCGATTTTTATCGCGGGAACTTCTCAGTTCCGGGTCTACGACCGGGTACTTGGATCTTTTAAATATTTAGTCAACTCAGATACAAAGAACAAAAAAAGCCGATAGATTTTAGGTCTATCGGCTTTTTTATTGAAATTTTGAATTTTATGTAAACTCTGTAATCGTCTTAGCAACAAAAGGATCGGCTTCTAACATGGTTATTCCAAACATAGATGAACTCCAACCACTTCTATAAAAATAATAATATCCTGTTGTTATGCTTGAATCAGTGAATATGCCAGACCCAATAGAAGTAGGTGCATTTCCTCTAAATATTGCACCGTCTGTAAAACTAGAACACAAAACAAATGCACCATCACCAATACTTGTTACAGAACTACCTATTGTTAAAGTACCATCAAATCCAGAACAATTAGCAAATGCCCCGTAACCAATACTTGTTACAGAATTAGGAATTACCAAAGAACCTGTAAGTCCGGCGCATTCGCTAAATGCAACTTCTCCAATAGTTAATAAATTAGTTGCACCTGACATATCCAATGAAGTGATATTAGTATCTTGATAAAATGCATAATCATCAATACCAACAACATTATGCCCTGCGCCATCATCAGCAGGGATTACTACTGCTCCGTCACCTAAATTACTATATCCTGATACATATGCATTTGAGCCATCTATTCTATATATTAATGTTACAGCCATTGTTTATTCTCCTTTTATGCAAATTCAGTTGTTACCCAAGTTTTCCGACCGGTCGTAATATGCCATTGGTCTGGTAACATCAAATCAAGTTTAACAGATGCAAATGGCTGGCTTCCTGGATCAGCGGAAGGTCCACTATAAATAGATGCACCATATGCAGAATCATCAATTCTTTGTGAATCGCCAGCAACAACAGACAATTTAACCCCTGTTGTAAACTTGCTGAATGTATAATATGTTCCTAGGTCGTCAAATGTGACATCAGGTAGCACAAATGCAATCGAAGACAATGCATTACTTGAAACACAGAATGTTGTGCTTGATTGCGTTACATCGACATTATATGGTGTTGTATCAACTATAACAACCGAAGGTTTAACCCATTTACTACTATTCGATTGAACAGTAGTAAATGTTGAATTCCAATTACCGGATGAAGCTTGTATCTCTGTTATGTTAGTACTACCAATACCAGTCAAATAAGACCCGTCACCGAAAAATGCGGTTGCGCTAATATTATTAGCGCTCAACGTTCCTGTACTTATCCACTCTCCGCGAAGTACATTTGGACCGGGTGTTATTACTCCACTGGTTCGACCGAGATGTACCTGTCCATCATTAATATAAATCGCGTCACCTTTAGCATCATGACTTCCAGGATCAACTGTACCATAATTATCTATAAACAACTGCGGTGATCCTGCTAAATTTGGAGCACCTCTACCTGCCCAATACCCTACCGCAATAGAGTTATCTGCTGTACTATAAGCTCCAGCCCATGCACCAATATATGTTGATTGAGATATGCCAGGACCTGCATAATATCCGGCTTGATATCCAAAAACATCAACGTCTTGCCCTGATAATCCTTCTCCAGCCTTATAGCCAACAATAGAATTTGCTGAATCAACGACAACAGCATTTAAGAGAGCGTTAGTACCAAAATATTGCCCTTGTACTATATTTGTACCTGTTCGTAAATCATTGCTAACAACAATCTCTTCACTTGCATTTGATGAAATAATTGCACCAGACTCAAATTTAATCGAACTATTACCAACATAGATTGTATCTGCACTAAGAACTCTTGTAGTTATGATATCAGCACTAAGGAATGGAGTAATGATCATATCTGCATTAAGAGTGTCAGCACTTAACCCACCAGTTACATTCCAATCTCCTCTTAATACTCCATTTTCTCCGAGTACAACCCCGTTGGCGGCACTAACAGTAAACTGGTCGCTTGTCGTTGATGATACAGCTGCTGTAAATGAACTCCATACGAATGTTCTACTATGAACTGCTTCTGCATTTAGACCTGCTGCATGTGATATGGCACCTGAAGCTACTGTACTCGCTCCCTCTGAGTGAGACGTACTACCGGATGCTATCGTAGCTTGGCCTTCTGCATGAGCCTGGCTGCTACTGGCGTAATTTCCAACACCTTCGACATGAGATCCCTGACCGGATGCTGTATTCGATTGACCTTCTGCATGGGCATATAGTCCCGTCGCGTGATTTAAACTACCTTCTACATGTGTATAGTCATTTGTCGCTTCGTTCAATCCACCCTCTGCATGGGCACAGTGTCCTGTTACATTATTTACAATACCTTCTGCGTGTGATCTCCGACCAGTTACAGTGTTCTCTCGTCCCTCTACATGAGAACATAACCCTGTAGATGTAATATTGTTTCTATATCCTTCAGCATGAGACCAATCACCAGATGCTAGGTTATAACCGCCTTGTGCGTGAGACATTACCCCTGTTGCAGATACACCAATACCGAATGCGAACGACCCAGAACCTGAAGCAATCACAGTGTATCCTGAGCTATCAGGAATATAACCACCAGCAAATGCTCCATCTCCTTGCGCTATAATATCAGCTGATACTGATGCATTAAATCCTTGAGCATGAGAGCCAGGCCCGGATGCTGTTGTTCGGTATCCTTCTGCATGTGATGCTATTGCGATAGCCGAAGTAAAGTGTCCTTCAGTGTGTGATTCGTTACCGCTTGCTCTTGTTTCATTTCCTTGCGCGTGTGATGCGTTTCCAATAGCTAAAGTACCGTACCCCTCAGCATGAGATTGTTGACCACTTGCTATTGTTTGCTCTCCTTCTGCATGAGCGTGTATATTGGATGCAAGCGTCAACCAGCCCTCTGCATGTGCATTTGCGCCTGTTGCAGATGTTTGCCATCCTTCAGCATGAGCAGCATTACCAGATGCTATTGTACCTCTACCTTCTGCATGCGAGCCGCTTCCGGATGCAAGTGTATTCTCACCAGGTTCAACATACCCCTCCGCATGAGATCCGTACCCTGTTGCTGATATAGAAGCGTGTGCGGTAAATGGTGTTGTTAATAGAGCACCCTCCGCATGTGATCCAGCGCCTTGGGCGCCTATTACACCGTTGGCTTTAGCATATCCCTCCGCGTGAGATCCTTCACCTCTAGCAATCTTAAATCCATTATTCGCTATGCCACCGGCTGATCCCTCTGCATGTGCACCATCACCAGCTGCTATATTTCCATATTCACCACCAGGTACGTATCCCTCTGCATGTGCTCCAATGCCTGTTGCTATATTTCTATGGCCTTCTGCATGTGATGCGTATCCGTGTGCATAATTAGTAGAGCCCTCTGAGTGAGAATATGAACCATATGCTGTTGTTACTTCACCTTCTGCATGTGAGGCTTCTCCTTGAGCTATCGTTTGACTTCCTTCAGCATGAGCAGCATTACCAGATGCCAAAGTATAGCCGCCTTGTGCATGTGAAAATAAACCAATAGCAGATGTCGCGTTGCCCTCTGTATGAGAACCACGTCCTGATGCTACAGTGCTATCGCCCTCCGCGTGTGAATTATATCCTTGTGCTCTAGTTAAAATGCCCTCAGAATGTGCTGCTGTTAACCCGACAAAAGTGCTATCACCCTCAGCATGTGAGTAGCTCGCGAGACTGGATGCATATGTATTAATACCTTCTGTGTGTGTTGCAATTCCTTGTGCATATGTTCCATGTCCCTCTGCATGCGAAGCGATCGACATTGCAGATGTTGATACACCTTCTGTATGTGATATAGATCCCCATGCAAAAGTATTAATACCTTCTGCATGTGCGTATGATCCGTTAATAGCACGTGAATGATATCCTTCTGCATGTGAGCCGTCACCGCTAGCTATTGTCTCTATACCTTCAGCATGAGCATAAAATCCATCAGATGCTATAGTTTCAGCTCCCTCAGCGTGTCCGCCGTTATCTGCTAAAGTTTTCCATCCTTCGGCGTGTGAGCCATACATCTCATCACCAATACTTCCAGTACCAGTTGCTACTGCGCTTGTTTGATAACCTTCTGAGTGAGATGCAACACCGTTTGCTATAGTTCCTGAACCTTGTGCGTTGGCAGCTCTACCTAGCGCTTTTGTATATTCACCAGAAGTAAATGTACTATCACCATCAGCAACGGAAATATAACCTAGATTAACAGGATCAGGCCACGTTTTTTGAGCAGAAAGACCTGATTCAATTCTAACACCACCATTAAAACGAGCCCAGTTCTCTGACCAAAGACCAACCCCAGAGAGCGTAACTACCGCTTCTGAAGTCGGATTTATATTAGATGGAGGATCGAGCCGTAAATCAGGACCAGAAACATAGAATCCACTTAGTTCAAATATCTGTAAATCTGTTGTATTAAGAACAGCTGAAAATGCAAAAAGGTTTGTAGTCCAGATTGAGTGTGCTGTTAGTGCGTGCTTAAAATTAGCATTACCATCAACAAATAACGCAGGATGAGACATATCGGACCAGACGATATTTTCGTTACCGAAACTATCGATACCGATATCACCTTCATATGTGGATGGCGCGCTTATGTAGATGCCTACGGTTCCACCAATAGCGCAAATTGCTGCATTGTTAGATTGAAAAAGACCTGCGTACGCGGAAAGCGGTGCGAACGCACTCAGCCCCCCTGCTAGACAGAAATCACCCTGAAACGGGTCATTTGGATGGGCGATTGGATCATAACCGCCATCTGGTTCTCCTGGTTTGTTGTATGTGTGATGATTATGACGATGCCATTTGTTGTGAAAACGATTACTCAATTAATACCTCCTTCAAGCCACTCTTTCGAGGAACATTACTTAATGTTACTATTTTAGATGGTCATTAAATATTTATACAACTGAGGTCAAATTATGAGTCTTCTCGCCAATATAATCGTCCGTTAGATCCTAGACCGAATCTAACTGTTATTAGTTTACCGTTTATAGGTAGCTGTTTACTTTTATCACTCCACTGAATAGTTGGTTTAAAAGCGTTAATCAATCTTCGTATCATCTTTTAACTTCCATAGTACTATTCCATCCTCACGTAAACCGAATTTAATACTACGTACACCATTAGTAGTATATATATTCATCGGAGATTTGCTCCATTCTACTGACGGTGCTGTCACCTTGAATTTTAGTTGATTTTGAAATTCTTCTTTTTTAGCATCCGTCGCAAGAAACCATATCCAGCCAATAAAGAGGGCAGTTGCAATCCACCTCAGAAACCAGCGGATTACAACCCACCACAAATATATTCTTGTAGCTTTTTGTAGAGTTAACCATTCTTTAATTTTTTTGTATATATTCATTAATCTCTTATCATATCCAATATAGTCTCTTGACAAGCATATAATTTATCAAAACAACGATTAATTGCATCAGCAGTTACTATTTCATTTATACCAACATATATTTGATTTTTTGTGTACGGTAGTAATTTATATTCCTGTGGTGTAAACGTTCTAACAGTTGGTACTGGTATATCATTTATAACATCGTATGTAAACCGTCCAATAATAGATCGTCTAAATACCTCTAAGTTATCCCAGTATCTTGCAAAACTACGATTTATTACCCAATCTTGATTATACTCATTTGGCTCTATATGAATAGAAGACATCGGCCACAAACTGGTTACATCAGTTCTCAAGTTGATAATATCGAGCTTATCCACATACTTAACGATAGCATTAGTTGACACAATGTAAAGATTTCTATTTAAGTCGTGATAGCAACTCTTATAATCACCGCCATATTCGGTCGCAAATATACCAATAATTACACCATCAAACGTAACTTTTAATATACTTTGATCTGTGCATAGATATAAAAATCCACCATCTCTACAAATAGTAAGTCTCTTTGCTGTCTCGTTCTCTAGCTGTGGCAACTTGAATCCATCGATATAGTTAAAACTACTGTCGAATTTGTATATACCTGTCTGTGTTAATACATAAATGTTGTTGTCGACATCCAATGCAGTACTAATAGGCTTATTCTTACTATTAAATATGTCTGATTTAAAAGTGCCTAGCCAAGTACCTGTTCTTGCATATTTCTTAATACATAGATTATTGTAATCTGTTACCCATATCTGATTTTTGTCAGTAACTAATAAATCTGTAGGATCATAAAACTTATTTTTAGAATTAGCACCGCCAAGGCCGCCCCACGAGTACATCAATCTCCATCTATCTAGTTCAAAATCATAATTAAAAACAAGCACCCGATACTTACCGGAGTCTAAAATATATATTCTCTGATCAGTGTCAAAATCTGCATCCAAATCAATTGCTTGTACATTGATAAAATCATCACCTATACCTTTGAATGTTCGTTCCGCTATTTCCGTGGCAAACATATCCGAGGATAATATTTTAACACTTGTTTTATTCGAGACGAAATGAATATTATCTCCTATGCCGTTTACACTTCGAACAACACAATCAGTCAAGTTGTTAAAATACCCAGATTCTGCTTGCAGAGGTAAATCATAACCAAGATTAATTCCTGGCTGATCAACACGCCAATGGAAGAATCCAGAAACACCATCATACATGGTACCAAGCCATCCATAATACGTTGTAGGAGGTGCATCATACAGTTTTGATTTATCCGATAAATAGGTAACATTCTCTTCAAGATTATTAAACGACTTATTTATATTCCAGTCAGTTATCCATTCATTCGCCGGCACTCTACATTGATCAATACGATTCGGTAACACAAGTCTGGAGGCTTCGTATACTCGCTCAATATTCGGATCAAATAATTCAAACTGATTTACAACATTTACAACATTATTAAACACTACAGTCTCATCTGAAGATAATCCATATCCTGTGTATGTAGTTTTTAAAGATATATCATAATCCCCGGGATTTGTAAACACTGTTATGTATGGGCTCTTAGTAGATGATATCCATGTATTTCCTCTATCTGTCCATGTATATTTCTGTATAAGATTAAACACCGGAAGAACATTCTCAAACGCAACCAGTTCACCGGTAACAGTATATAAGTTAGAAGTGTATATTGCCGGCTTTAATGGGTAGGCTGTTGCAGTTGAATATGTAGTACTAAGATTGATTGGCTGTATACACCAAGCTGAAAACGGTGCAGTTAGATCGACCGGTGATATTAATGCAATTACATTTGACTCAATATTAAACACTGTTGGAGAGTACTGACTTACTGTTTCTAATCTTTCACCTTCGCTGCTTACAGTAAAAGAAATAGTTTTCGGTAGTATAGCTGTTGTATATGTTTCACTCCATTGATATGTACTTACTCCCCATGTTGATGTTAGTGCCTGATTTATTTCGATTGGAACAGAAACAGAAAATACCGGGCCAATATCTAACACTAAATTATGTGCATTAACACCAAATGGATTATATGATATAACTGTATTCGAAGTTGATAGATAATCAAACATACTCACCATCTTTATAGGCTGCTTAACGTTTGATTTATCAATATCAGTTGTAGTAAAATTCTTATATAATACAGGCAGTCCAGTTGTATCATCGTAATGATAATTAGGCATATCTATGGGTAGATCGGGATTAACAAGTTTACATGATACACTATGTGTTTCAGTTGCAGATGTCGATTGTACGGCTACGCTTACTAGGTTTGATGTTTCTCCGAACGGATATGGTGTAACATCTTCCACATACCATATGTATGATGCGTCAGTCTCTGGATGTGCACTAAGTGTAAATATTTCTGTGTGGCAATAACCCCACGCACACGGTCCAGGTGTAATACTCTGATTGCATAAAACTGGTACAAAAGTTTCTGATACATCATCCCATTTATATTCTGGATAAATTGCAAAATCTACTGCTGGAAAATCTGAGAGTATGTTTATAGTTTTTGTATCACCTACCTTTGTTATTGGTGTAGGCCATGTGGATGCAGATATACTATCGCCGCATATTTGAATTGTGTATGTTGAATATCCATTTGGCACTTCATGGGTAAAACTAGTAAACCCAACAGGCTGTGCAGATACATCTCCATTACTAAAAACAAATTTTAAATTTCCTGTAGCGTCAGTTGGTGCTGTTGTATGATTATGAATTGTTATTACCCACGGAAATACTAATTCATTTTGATCTCTGTATAGAATATGTGTTGAGCTAAGTTCGTTATTAACACTGAATGCAGGGTAAAATAGAGAATCACTGACCCACTCACTAACATCAAAAATAATATCATAATCGAGTATTAATGAAGAGTCAACAGACTCTACGGCAGATACTGTAATTTGATATGTACTTAATTGTGGTGTAGTTGATACAGTTGATGTTGTTACTTCCAGTCTTAGTGGATCTATATTATATGCTGTGTCTGTGCTAATCGGTCCAACTTCCGGCACAAATGTATAAATAGTATCATACCATCGATTGTATGCAACGAGCCCTCCATAGATAGATTTGTTACCATACATTAATAATTGATCATCGTATAAATTGAACGCTTGATCAATACCATCGATTGTACTAACACCGTAAACGTTTAGCGTCAAATATGTTGTAGGTACTAATTCACCCGTTTTTATTACTGTTGCAGATAATTGCGTTGCACCGGATAGATACAGAAAAGGTCTAAATGGTATATTATTAGTCCATGTGATACCGTCGCTACCGCTAACAGTTATATCATATGTCCCTGACCAGTTCTTTGAAGATACAAATACATATTGAGAATCACCATACGGTAAGGAAGGACCATATCCATCAGACTCAATTGTAAAATTAGGATCACCCGGACTTGATATCAATACATTTTGAGTGTTGTATGGGTATACTTTCCATCTTAATCTAAAATCAGGAGGAAATTCTCTTGTTGTATTATCATAGTATGCAGACAAATAAATAGTATTAACTGTTCTCGACGCAATGTTATATTTTGCATGAGAATTAGCAATGAATAATAGCGATCCTGGAGACCGATATGTTATTAGAATGTCATTATCCGATACTGTTGGCGTGATTGTGTAATAAGTTAATTCAGTTTCGGATGTAGTAAAGAACGCACTTGTTGATGTTAGTGTAGTATCTAGTGTTAGTCTATTACCTAGACTGTATGGGGTTGAAAATATTTCTGCATTTAAATTTGTTGTAGGTATTGCATCCCATCGTATGTAGCTGCCTGATAGTGGATAGTAATCACCGCTTATAGTAGACCAATATGAAGTAACACCTATAGAATTAGATGTTTCCGTTCCAGGTATTGTAGTAACTATGAGCTGTAATGGTGTGTATGCAAAAGAGCTAGCTGCTAGTAACGCTTCCTCTGTAAGTGTTTCTGATTCAAGTTGATCACCAGATGCATAGATATAAAAACTTTGATTAGATTTTGCTGTTAGTGATATAAAATCAGTACCTGTTGATCTTACATATGTTGCAGCAATATATCCTGCGGAGAATCCAGAAGTAAGCGTATCGAGAGTTATTGCACCTGTCGCATAATCGATCGTTCCTGATGCACCCGGTACATTGAGTGATTGTAATTCACCGTATGTAGGTCCTTCATCAAAAACAAAAGTATGCTCTCCGAGGTATATGTAACTTATTGGTTCTGGGTTCCCGGAGATAACTGAACCAATAGCAGATACAGAAACAGTTCCTTCCTTTAATCTACTATAAGTAGTAGCTATGGAATCAGTCGTAGGATATCCACTATTTAACTGTGTTATCGTTAGAAGATAATCGTCAATTTCAGTACTAGTTAAAGCGAAAGGAGTATTCCAATCAAATGTAGAGTCTGAATCTTTAAAAGAGGTATCAAAAAAATTGAAAGCCGTGGTATACGAGCCAAATGTCGGTGAGTATAATACATTCCAGACAATTATATCGTCCGCAAACAGACCGTTTGCAGATAGATTCAAAATCATATCATTAACATATGTGTTATTATATTTCACAATTTATTCCCAAACAATTGTATATAGCTCAGTATGTAAAGGAGCTATCTTCTTTACTGTATCTTTAATAATGTCCTCAATAACCCATCTTAGAGATTGATCTTGAATATTTAACCCTGTGAGCTTTATCTTATAGTATTGTGATTTCTTTCCTGGTAATTTATATTTAAAAAATCGCTCAATTTCTTCCAAATACGACTGCAAACCAGTGGGCATATTCCAAGCAATATCTCTGTAGTCATATTTTAACAAAAAGATATGCGTTAAATCTGAAACAGTTAATGGATAATTATAGATCCGAAAATCATCAATACCTCCTGTAAAATGTAGTTTATCATAAAATAACTCTGTACCAAGTGAGTTTATAGCGCCTGCATCTGCGCCAATGAAAATATTATTTTCATAGTTATAATACATATACGTTGACGGTGAGATAGTAATCGAATCGCGTAAAACAGTATCTATAAAATATTTGAACTTTCCTGTTTTAAACTCGTACGTCATCGCAAAGTGATGCCAATCATTATTATTTAATGAGCATGCCGGAAAGGCTAATGTTTTTTCTCCGCAGACTGGAATTTTCAAAGTACCAAAAAAGGCTTTTGTTTGTATGGCTGGAATACCATCTATTGGTATATAGTTATATTTTCTGTTCCAGTCATAATTAGTATAATTCCTATTATACGGTGCTATATTAAATATGCTTGTGTTCTTTACTTTTTTAAGGGCTAAATCGGTATTATATTTGTGTATTTTTTGGCCTTGCTCTGATAAAAACCATATATAATCTTCGTAGTCCTCAATAGTATTATTATATTCGTTTGTTAAGCTTATATTACTTAATGGATATTCTACATCCAGATGACCTGATAGCGCAACAGACCCATTTACAACTTTAAACCAATTATTTGAATAATCAACAACCCAGTAGTTATTGCTCTTATCACAAGCAATACTCTGAATATCAACACCTGTTAGCTGTGGTACTGTATAGCTGCTATAACTCCACAGTCCACTAAGAACTGCATATACAGCTGTATTATTGTTATCATAGAAAACATCCTGACATTTAAATGCATATGGTTGACCATTTAAGTCTACAGCTAGTTTATTAAACGATTCACCAGAAGGATAAATATACTCTGTTAGTTCTTCATAAGCAACATCCCCGGGCTTTTTCCACTTTAAAACACAATAACCGTTGGTTGAATTATTATAATGTCTTACAAGAAGTGGGTGCACTCCTTCTGTTAGATTTATTCCACATAGAACACCCCCTTGAGTAACAAATGCACTATATGCGCTTGGTCCAATATAAGCAATTGCTTTATCATCTGCTTGCAGAAAAAAGTTATATAATCCATCTGCTGGTACGTGTAATTCTGCAGACCATATAGATGCATAAAATTGCTTATTAAGACCAGGTACGAATGGATAACTTACGTTATTTCTGGAGTAGCTAGTGGTATTGATATTATCATACAGACGGCCAAATACATATTTTGATTCGTCTGGAAATAAGGATGATGCAGTAGGTTGATAAATTTTTACTGCAACGCCTTTTCGACGCCCTGTAAAATTCCCGAGAGTATCAAATGATGATATATTATTTGTGCTTGAGTCTAAGACCCACACATTACTTTTATGATCTAGTTTTATATCTGATAGATTAACATCAGGTGAAAATTCAACAAACGGATCGATATTACTATCTTTATCTATTTTATATAAATGTTTCTTTCCATTATATAGTCCGTTATCTATAACCCATACATATAAGTCCTTATCAATTGCACAATTAATTGCATTTGAAGTACCGGGCAGTGTTAGTGTGTATAATGCTTTGAGATCAGCGTTACAGTCTAATAATACACCTGCGCTGCTAAAAACTGTAATTGTTGGATTATAGAACCCATTATTATAATAGAAGCTCCATCCACCGCGATAATCATGACTGATAAGCGACCGACCCTTTACTCTACTCCAATCTACTGCTTTTGCCCAGAATGCAATAGTCATATCTGTGCTTATATCAAAAGAAGGGTTAAATAGAACTTCCACTTCTTGATTTGTTTCCACGAATAGTGATGTATCTTTAATACGTGTTTTATTTACACTAGTAGGATATGTCATTTTAGAAGTATCGCCTTGTGTAATAATTGTATTCTTAAATGAAGATTTATCGGTTATAGGTAACTCCCAGTCGTCAATGTGAACTCTAAGACCACTCATAGATCCGCTTAGTGATGTTACAATCCCCTTGTTAAAATTGTTTCCCATGTGGTGATATCTATACCATACACCTGGCATTAGTAACATCGTCGACGGTGTATCATACACTGCGGATGCACTCTTTACAAATAAAGCTGTATTTGAATCAATATACCCTGGATCATAGAAGCGATCTATCCAAATTGCTGATGATGCCCCTTGTAGCGAATTACCAGATAGCCATGAACATAGCCATGTGCCGTGCTGAGGGGTAGATGAGTCACCCCACCAGGTATTCTTTTTATAGTCTGCTACCTTCTGCCATATCTTATCTGATCTAAACGGAATTTCACCTGGTGTTGCTCCGCATTCTACAAGCCCCGATGCTGATAAAGGAACTATATTTGCTGAATTGGGATAATGAAAGTATGTGGTTTTATCTGTAGTAAATATTTGTTCAGCAGTATCTGACTCGAAACCGAGAAATGGTGTTAAATGTCCAAATTCTTGATTTGATCCAGTAAAGATTTGTTCATACTCTCTTAAATAAACTGAGCTAGGCTGTAATATCATTTATTTTAACTTCCCGAATGTTCGTAAATAATTTTCATATTCTGGTGTTAGATAGTTTTTCAGATTGGCAACATTCACTTGCATATCCCCCGTCTTTGTCTGGTTGTTCATAGTGATGTGCATCTCGTAAGGTAAATCAACTAATCTATTAATATTTAGTCCAGAGATACAATGCGTACTTAGTAGCTCCACATTCTTATTATTCTCTATATTTTCAACTGTATTATAATATTTAACCCATGTATGATCGCGTTGCATACCAGTTAAGGTATATATCATATCATAACTTGATGCGTTAATTAAGAACGGATTATTTGTTGTATAGTCATCATCCTCAACGACACCAATAGCTCTGACTGCTGAAGAAATGGGGGAGTAACTCCAATATCGTTCAATAACTACAGGACCTACATCATATGGATTATTTATAACTGTTGATATTTGAAGTAGTTCTCCGTATCTTAATATAGTAAACCGTTGTGTATCAAGATCATCTAACCCCGCAGGAGGTTCGGTTGTTAGCCCGTACGGGAGATACCGATCCACTGTAATATACCTGTTATCTCCGTTAACAAAAGAATAGGTATTATCAATATTATAGACTATTCGATAGAATGATGCACTAGTAGCAGATACACCAGTTGCAAATAGTTCATTATTAATGTTATCAATATACGAACCACCTATCTGAAGAAATGCATATGAGCCAAAATATTCATCCGGATATGGTATCTCAGAAAATGCATCAAAATATGATAGTGCTGATGTAAGATACAAAATAGAACTATTATTGATGTCAACGTCTCTTGTTTTTTCAAAAATTGGATGATGAAATAACCTGTAACCGTCTTTCCATTGTATCAATACTGGTTGTAGACTTGTATTTACATCATACGGATACGATGCTGAAAGTGGATACCAATTTGCGGCACTAATTGGGATTTGCATTATTTCTCTCCTGATAGTACAACTGTATACATACTATTTAATTCTTCACCTTCAAGAATATAAACTACATCATTATTTGAATTTTGATATCTACTTTTAATTAAATGTCTAGGCTCTATTACATCATATGGGTATATTATTGGTCCAACACTTTGCCCTATACAAATACTTGCAGAGTTTGTATTACACGCATATACTGATAGAGTAACACTAAATGTTGCAGGTATTACATTTGTATTTGTAAATGTGTGCGATATTAAATAATTTCTCGGATCATTTGGGTCATATGGAAACGCACTAACACTCGTTAATACTTGATTTAAATTACTAGCAGTTGGATATGGAAAACGACTAATGCTTTCTGTAGGTGTACCATCACCCCAATCCCAATCGAGCCTGCAGATTGGAAACGATCCTGGAGTAACACATGATGCTAAGAAATTAATAGTATGTGGACTTACTCCACTCAGCGGCGATCTTATTTCAAAGCAACAATCTGGATAAATTTCTGCAACATACACATAAAATGGTTGTATCGATTCATTAACATATCTAGCACAGCAATCAGGAGTGGAAGTGTTACTTGCTTGTACACAAAGCGTTACATCATACGTTCCTGGCATAGTATATGTATGAACAACTGAATGGTTTGTTTGATTTGTCTTCCAGCAGCCTCTGTCAAAATTTCCTCTTGTTATAATATCGGCTGTAACTAATTGAGTCATACTGTGCTCGTTATAGTAATCACCGAAGTCCCAATGATATGAACTAATAGGGAATGTGTGTGGCTCAGATGAATCAGTAAACCATACAGTAAGATTAGGAGCATACCCTGAAACAAAATCTCTATCTGTTGTTGGTAACTGGACAGGGGGCTGTGCGTCAGTTAATAGAGTATTTATATCCACGATATTTGTTTCATCACTGTACGTGGATGAAACTGTAAACGCGCTAGTTGCCCAGAAGTTTGCAAATGGTTCGAATTCTCTTACACATAAAAACTGAGTAAATGTTTGCTGGCGTCCACTAGCATCACCACTATGAGTGTTTGATGTACTTGCCGTTACGAAAAGTGATACTGCATAATATCCGTACCGCCAGAAGTTGTATGTTGCAATATTTGATAGTCCGCCTCTTATGATAGAATTAATTGTATCCGCTGGTAATCTTGTTGCGTCAGTTGTACTCCATGACCATGTAGTCATATATGAGAATACTGTACTATCAATAGGATCCCAGTTTTGAAGAGCCGACATATAGACATTACTTGTACATATTCCCATTGACCAAGTCTCTATTGGGTATGTTCTAGCAATTGTTCTGTCCCAGAAATCTGCACTTAATGGATCAGTTCCGTATGCTATATTAAATTGTTCGTATGGATTGTCGTTTACATACCCAACACTCTTTTTGAAACGAATAGGTGGCTTAAATGATAATGGGCAATCAAACCATTCAATTCTTGTTGCAGATACTTCATACGGCTCTACCCATAATCGTGCCTCCGGCCATCTTTCCATTATTGTAGAGCTTGTAATATTACTTGTTGTAGAAATAGACTGAAGGGTATACGGATCTATATTAGATGTTATTACAACTCTTGATTCAAAATTACCACTTACCAGTCTACTATCTGTTGTTCTTGTTTGGGGTAATCCTACTTTTGTTGTATCATGATATGTTTTAGCTGGGTTTGTTATCACATCGGTTATGTATGTACCGTCTAGATCATAGCTTTGATTTACTTTATGAAGCTCAGTTACTATGTTCGGTATTAGATTACCATAATCACTCTTGTGATCGTCCATATAAAAATTCCATCCTGTCATAATAAATGATCCAGGATTAGTATGTCCTGAGAGAGTTATAAATAAATCATCATACGCAGACACTGATGTTTGTTGATTATTAAATATTTCTTCATTCCACATATATGGTTCGGTTTCTTCTAGTGGTGATGATTGTCTTCCTTGTGAAATAATTAATGAGCAGTCTGGGGGTGTTGTTTCAGGATGTACGTAATCTAGACTAGCTGGTAATTCTCCGATTGATCCTATCAACAATGAACCAGTGAAGTCAGAGTACATATAAGACGTATTTGCTGCTTGGGCGCCTCTATCAGCTTGTAGTACGTTGGTACTAAAGTATTTAAGTGTATTAGGTGCTGTATAATTTGGATATATACGTATACCAGAGATATTATCTATCTCAGTGCTATGGGTCTCAGCCCAGTCTTGAATTGCAGTTATTGCGTCTGCAATAGTGTTTCTAGACACCTTTGTACCGAATTTATAGCTAACTGATCCATTAATTCCACTAATTACTTCATACGCATCCCCGGTTAAGCTGCACCAGTCTGTATAGGCCGATGCGGTCATTACAGAAGCATCTCTAGTTAAAAACCACTCTACTTCTTTTGTATTTGTAAACGACGGTAGCCACTCATCTAAAGTTACAGAAGGCCAACGGCATTCACCTCCATACGGGTATAAACTATTTTGCTCCATTTTATAGTATTTTGCCAGGCCATGCCCGGTTATCCAAATATTATTTTCAGAGTCCGGTGCAACTCCATATATACGAAACGATATTGGAATTTGTGCATTTTCAACTACTTCACCTGTCGATTTAGTTCTGGTTGCTATTCTTAAAGTATCAGCACCAGTTTTAGCATTATAAATCTGATATCGATCATTTCCTGCATGTGGGTATAGTGTATCACTATCAGTTGCTACACCTCTATTTGCACCACTAGTGTCTTTATACGTTCCAGTCCAAATAAGTTTACTACTATCCCATGTATTTGTTAGCGGTTCATATGCTCCTAAATTAGCTGTAAATATGTGACTAAAGAAAACAGCACCGTCTGGTCCAGATACAATACCATACTCCTCCCCACTGTTAATTGGCCTAGAGTATAGCCACCCTGAAGAAGAATTAATTAATTTAAATATACCTGTTCGGTTACCTCTATGTACTCCATAGTAAATATTAGAATCATTAAGCGAAGGTACTAACCCGTATATTTGACCACCGACAGTTTTTAGTAGAATTCCATTACTATTACCATCTGGAACTCCGATAGGACAAGAGAATACCTTACCATCTGTTGTAAATGTTCCAACGATTGCATTACCCGAGGATTTATCAATAGCAATACCTTGTCCATATCGATCATCTGTACCTGTCCTATAGACATTCTTTAATCGGCCTGTTCTTAAGCTGCAACAATATGCTTCACCTACAGCGCCGCCTCGATCTCTATTGGTTATCCAAGCATGCCCACCTATACCATCTGGCCCACCGTGATTTTCTATGTCTTGATATATACGATTAATGTCAACCGCTGTTCTTGAAACTTTGCTAGGTATACCGCCGGCGGCTGTTCGCAATTTCGTTTGCCATATTCGTTGACCTTCATGGAGTAAGATATTGTGCTTTACCTGATTTTTTGTTGACATACATTGTGCAAGACCCTCTCCAGTATGAGATGTAATAACGTATGGTGCAGTATCAAACACTCCACCTTGAACATAAGATTGTAGGATATAATATATTGGTCTTCTTGAATAGTACACATCATATAATAACTCTTGATCAGTTGCAACCTCACTAGTTAATCCGTATAAGGTTCTAAGAGGTGTTGTAATTGCAGTTCCGTTATAGAAACCGGACATGTCATCCGTCATTGAGGTAATAGTTGGTACGTCTGTAGTGTTTAAAATTACATATGAGTCCGATAATACTACATCATTAGATGATTCTCCTAATGATCCAATCCATCGAAACACTTTTACTCTAGTGAAAGGAATTGATGGTTCGAACGACCACTCTAATGAGAATTCATGTGGAGAACTCCCATCCGGTCTGGCTTGGATTACGTCTGGTGAAATATTTGTAAATTGTGCAAAACTCATTTTATATATTTATTCTCTAACATTGCTTTTCAATGTTATACTGAAGGTGTTAGGACCTTATAGCTATTTAATTCATACGTAGAGCCGTAATGGTTTATATTAATTGTTGTGAAATACATCCCCTGTCTTTCGTTGTTATATCCGATAAATGCAACATTATATTGGTTCGTATCGTTGTTATGTGTAAATACAGGGTCTTCAATAGAAGTTAGATTTACACTAGTTAATGCACGAAGAGACGAATCTTTACCGGTATAAATTTTTGCCAATTGATTTATGTTTAAATCATATCCGTATAATACTGGATAGAAGTAGGTTCCAGATACTGTACTCGTTGATAATAATGTACATACTGTTGCTTTTTTATCTTCTTCAAAGAACCAAGATCCGCCATATCGCCCACCACAAAGGCTGATTATATTGATATTATCACCGATAGTGTAAATAGTATTTGCTTTATAATCGAATGTTAATTTCGCCAGCAATATATAATCAGGAATATAAATCATGATAGTATCAAACCAAATATCAAAATCTAATATATTTGCTGATAATGCACTTGCAAAAGAACTATTGAATGAAATAAACTTATCGTATACTCCTGATAACGAAATCATACCGGGTCTCATTATGTTTCTTGTATCTCTGGTCCATATTTCTCCGGGTAGATTGCGTTTTTCATACACTGATACCCTGCTTGTATATTTTAACAACGAAAACTCATTTGTAAAGATATCAGTTTTCCATTGATATACTTGCTTATTTGGGGGAGGGAATTGATCATACCACTTCAAAATAGTATTTTCTTTTCTAAAATTCGATGGCCAATCTATACTATTTTCCCATGTATTGTCATATTCTTGATACCAAGGATCATATAAATCACCCTGTCGGTGAATACCTGCACTATTATGCTTCTTTATCTCATATTTCGTCTTATATGGACTAAAGTGCTGATGATCTCTTAACCCTATCAGCATACCTGCCTTTGCACTCTCAGTGAGAATACCTTTTGTCCATGTTGAATCTACACTGACTGTGTAGATCGGCATCAGCTGCGTTTCTTTTGTGAGTCCATAGTTGCTATTATAAATCTCTACATTCTGATACGTTCTGTATTGAGTATTCGGAAAGAAAATAATTCCTGTATCTATAGTATTCAACTCATGTGTTCTGTTTTTGCTTAAGAATGTACTGGCGCCGATCATCTGTGGTATAAAATATCCACCAACCTCTGGTGTTGGATATAACCCACCGACATAAGGTACAGTTGCAACTGTTGGAAAATGTCTGTTCGTTAAATAAGCATACGGTGATACAGGAGTGACTAAATCACCACTAACAATCGGCACCCAGACACCACCAGTCGGTGGAATGCCTAGAGACGAATCACTTACTTCCTGAGTCCATGTAAACGGTGATGTTGCGAAATAATTTAATAGTAGTGGATATGCACTGTTAGTATCAAGAACAAGGTCAGTGGTATCGTTTGTTCCGGATATAATCAACTCATTAATATCGTTTCTCATCATACCTGACAAGTTACTGATACCGTCAGTATTAATGATAAGTTTATTCCATTTCGTTTCGTTTGAATTAACCGTTATACCTAGAGGCTGCTTCCATATAAAACTATCTGATGTATTTCTTTTGTAGCTCAAATACGTGTCCATATTGAGTTTAATATCTGAAAATTCCGGTTGCGAGATAGGCGTATAATCATCAACAAACTGAATAGATCCACCCCATACATCTATACCTTTGTATTTCGTCTGTATAGAACTTCTGTCTGTTGCTTTTGCCCAAAACGGACGTGCACCTCGTGATACACCATCAAACGTAAATGTCGAATAATTCCATCCAGACAGCTCAACATTTATTGTGAAGTTAATAGGTGGAGTTAAAAATGTATATGTGTCTACAATCTCAGTTGAAATTGCCGAAACAAATGTACTTACGGTCCAGAGATCTGAATTACCGAATGAACCGCTTACCATAAACGGTACACCCTCTTGGAAAACTGGAATCTCAGTCTCAAACATATCTACGCGAGTAATTACAGGGGAATCCCCTACTATATCCCAAACAGGGGATGATATCGCTAGTGTTTTTGTTCCTTGGCCAGATGTAGTTAAATTTGAATATATGGTTGATGTACTCATATCTGGTAATGCATATGATTCTACATCTGTCATTTCAAAATGAGAGGCAGAGAATCCAATTGATACCGTTTTATGTGTATATTCTAAGTAATTACCAGGAGTTAAGATTAATGTTGTTGGTTTCTCTGTAGATATCCATGCATCATTTAATTGATCATATTCAAGCCCTATCCACTTACATTCTGGTTGATTGTAAGCATACTTTGCTATAAAATATGGTGCATTTTCAGATGGATTACTGCGGCCTATATTTGAACGAACATATCTATAAACCGTATCTTGTTTGAGTTGGAATGGAGTTCCATTATATGTCAGCCAGTTACCTGCACTCCACCCAGCGTCTGGTTCAAGATGATCTTCAGACACTTTATACCAACCAAACTCATCGCTATTTGTAAATTTGTATCCCGCTGAATCTGTCCACGTTTCTAAATTAAATGCGCTCGCTGGATTTGAGACAGATACAATATAATCACAAAATCGATCATAGCTATCGAAATTGCTACCTGGATGCCCAAATGGAGAGTAAAATACTGATTTACATGTACACTGCTGCCATTGATTGTAATCAATATTATCGTTTTGTTCTGGGCGCTTCTTGAATAGAGATAATAGATTTTGTTTTAGATACTGACAATCTTGTTGATGATTATAATGAACAAAAACATCATCTGCGTTTGTCAAAGATCCTTCCCATATAAATACTGTTTCAGTTCCCGGATCTACTGCGAAATATACACCAGGCTGACGCGGTGCAGAAGTAGGCACGGCACCAGTTATGTTTGGTGCGCAATGTGCTCCTGATAGCCATGCGCCATTTATAACTTTTCCGTTAGTAAGTGAGTCAAGTTTAAAAATTGTATCAGCACCATTAACTGCGTTACCAGCTGTCGCCCCTGCAAAAGCTCTGCTAATGTCTATCGCGCTTAATGCCATAGGAATACAAATGGATGAGGTAACGTACGTTGAGGTAGTACCTTCTACACGCTCAATTGGCCAATAAATTTTGCTAGTGCCAACGTTAACAGGTATATCAGTTGTATCCATTTTATACAGCCATGCATACTGTTGACTGTTTGTGTAAACTCCATCTGGCACAGAATCGTGTATTGAATCACTACGAATGATTATTTGATCAGCTTGGTCGAATTTTTTACTTGCGTATGCACCTTCATCGATGAGTGTAGTTTCATGAATAGGAATAGATTCAAACGCAGATACGCTCTGTGCGGTAGTATCCCAATATGTTCTAAGGATAGCACTCTGAACATTTTCATCCAAAAATATAAATGTAGAGTTAATATTTGTTAAAGCTCTGCCAGTCCACTCTATATCTTCTCCGCTTATACCAAATCCTGGAAACGGAAAATTAAATAAGTTGTCACCTTCAACCAAATTAGCAGACATAGTTAAGTGACGAGTTACTTTGTCTGTGCTCTGTAACCATGCACCAGTCGTACTATTATTTCGTGTTGCAAAAATAACATCAGCACTAGTATACTCTTCACCGCCAGTTGCTCCTGAGAAAATTAAATTCGACTCGGCTAAAGGTACCGGATCAATATATTTATCCAAGTTAACTTCATTTAGATATTCTCCTGATGTCCAATAAAACCAATTATTACCGGCAACAAACGGGTAACTCATTGTCTGTTTCCATGGTTTAAAATAACCACCGGATATGATATACTGCTGCTCTCCTAGAAACTTTTCTGTTAACGCAATACGTGTGTAATCCGCAAGAATTTGACTATCAGGTAACTCAAGAGCTGAAATAGGTATACCTGCTTCATATGCGGCTAGTGTATTCTGCACAGACCAAGTAAGAGGATTGTCTGCACACACTGGAGATGTACCTGTGTTATACAACCAATCAAATTCATTTATATTAAAACTTTTCGCCGTTAAGTAATCGATGACTGTATCAGAAGATAGATTAAAATATGTTGATGGAGATGAAGAAGGATCACGATCAAAATAGTTTGTATCATCGTATAGCTCTTCAACTTCAATTCTAAAAGAATTTATGGTAGCTGATAATTCAGGTATTGCGTTTAATGTTGACGCCTCTGTAACTGTTGTTATATATTCATTACCAGGGAACCGTCTCTTTGTAAATGCCTTAAGTAGATATTCGTAGAATAGTCTTTCAAGACCACGCTCTGCACCAGCCATATTATATTTTAGTTTAGCTTTTTTTATAGCTTCACGTTTGTTAATAATATAAATTGCTATCTCTTTTAATTTACGAGCATAAAATGGAATGACTTGCTCAACTTCAAGCTCATCGTCCCAGTTAATGTCTGTTACCCATTCTTTCTCTGCTTCAGTTTGAAATGCTAGACTTATTTGTTTGAGTAGCGCGATGTAATCCTCTCGGACTTGCTTACTCTGTACTACTTTTTCTTGATCGCGATCTTCATACCATTTTAACAGATACAAATCATATTGCTTTCTCTCTTCACCTGGAATAATACCAACGTTTCTTTGTATCCATGCAGAAAAACTATATGGTAACCGAAGATCATTAATTTTTTGACCCTGTAGAGTTTCCTGTATCTGAGATTGCTCAAGGTTTCTTGTCTGTGAATAACTCGTTAAAATTCGCTGTGCCACTTATCACTCCTTAATTAAATCTAAACCTTTATGTAAGATATAATTTAACATCTTTTCTACGGATTCCCCAGAACCATACCAATCATTAACACCGGATGTATTCTCACTTAAAGTTGTATTTCTGTCTCCCCAATTAATTACTCCAGCTACTTGTTGATTGCAAGATATATCAACAAAATCATAAAAACAAAAACGATCAGTTGTCTCTATGAATTCTGTTAGATTTGGTACTGTACTGGTTGCATATATATTCGGTAGTAACCAGGTATAACTAGCAGATAAAGGATAAATGTATACTCCACAAATAACTGGAGTAACTGATGTACAAGGATTAAATGTGTCATCCGAAACCGTCGATATAGGTGGAACAATTATATTGTACTTATCCGATAAATATTTATCCCTTGTTACAAACGGTACATTAGCTGTTACCATATAAAACATTGGATTGAAAGCATTGCCTCTATTCCCTGGGTGGTAGTGTCCACACAATTCGCATTCCGAAAGAACTGGAGTTCTTTCACCGCCTGATATAATTACATTATAGCTGTTTGCATAATTTTGTTTACATTTACATCTGCCGCCCCACAGTTTTTGTTGATTAATTGAAATAATATCCATTATTCGTTCCAGTTCTAGTGGATATGATAATTGATAATCATCAATTGGGACGTCTACTTTTGAAGCTATATCATAAACTTGTCCTATATTACATTCTTCAATATCAGCTCTATTTTGTGTAAAGTTTGCTATACGCTCATATGATTGACGACCAAAAGCTTTACCGTACTCGGTATCATCATTCCCCCATACCACGTCCATATACCCGTCCCAGAGAACAATATTTTCGTTTATATGCGAAGGTATAGCTAAAGAATGAACATACTGGCTTGCATTCCAACTTTCATTGAACTTTCGTATTTCCAGCCCAGTAAAATCTTCAACATTAAAAACTCGGCTCTCACCTTGTATGTATGAAAATCCAGCGGAACCTGCACTTAGCATAACTCCAGGACTATATTTTCTGTAAAACCGATAACCACACCAATCACCGAATGCCTGTGCAGATTTACTCTGTGAATCACCAGATACAGTATATTGTGTTGTAGGGAAATTATAAAAAGAATACTGATTATTAGGAGTAATCTCCATAAAATATTCTAGACTACTATCTTGTACTAGATATAGTACGTTTTCGATAGAATTAATAACAAACACACGCCCATAAATATCACAACATAATCCTTCAAGTGCATTATATTCAAGTTTTTCTGTATCAGCCCAATCAGGTATGGTAGTAACACCTACCGTCCATGAAGTCTTTGCTCCACCTGTAGTAACACGAGTTAATGTATTCCAGTCTTCTGTAAACCATACACTCTCACCTCCATCGATAGCAAGATATTCTGGATTTACCGCACTGATTGAACATAGTAATGCTCTAGTTGTCGAGCTGTACATATTTACACTACCTTTGCGATAGTCTGGCCCGGCGTGATATGTTAGTGATACCCAGACATCATTTGTTCTACCAATATGAATATCCATCGGATTAGAGCACGTCGGTAATGTAATAGATTGGAGATAATTTCCTTGTGAGTCGAATTGCCATAACGCACTTGATAATGAATTTGTATATGAGACCCAAACATTGTTATTCATATCGGTCTCTACTAAAGTTGGCTTGTAGACTGGATCGGCTTCCTCATATAGTGAAAATAACGGATCGATAACAGGATCCGGAAATCCGAAAGAAATAACAGCACATATTTGACCATCTAATGTATTAAGTTTTACAGCAGATTCTGAATCAAAAAATGACACCCAAAGGTATCCATCACTGTCTAGACTTATGCCAGCAGGTGTTCCGCCGCCTAGATTTGTTCCGAACGATGAAGTATCGCTAAAATCTATTGTTGAGAGTAGTACACCATTTGTTGAGAATTTGTACAGCATATCGTTTTCACTATCAGATGCCCATAGATTATAGCAAGGGTCAACCGCAATGCCGTAAATACCTCCAAATCCAGTTAGCCCCATTATGTTAGTTGTAAATACCTGTAGATCAGCTACATCATAAATCGTCTGGGCTGGACTGATATCGATAATTTTACTCTCTTTTAGATATGATGTCATCTGATCAACAAGTGTTTGATCGAAACACGGATAATATAATCTGTTTAACGTGTTATTTGTTGGGTTTGATATCCAATAATATGGAGTGTGTATCCACGTCTTACTAATTGAAACATTACCTGAAACTGTTATCGTAGTAGACAATAGTACTTCTTCAGTAGAGAAGCTGCTTCGTATCCATCCCTGTGCATCAAATCCATTATTATCATAAGCGGACAGGTAGGCCCACCCTGTTTCCGGTGTCCAAACGACGTTTGTAGATAACGGCAATACAGACAGATCACGATCAAGAGACCCTGCAAGATACCCATCATAATTTGTTGGAGGAACATCAAATAAAATGTGTGCACAACTATCTGATATTTTATCTGGGCAGAAGGCAGAAATATAGGTTGTATCGCCGCGTACAGTTATAACATGGGGAATGTTAGTATCCTTCCAGTATAAATCAAACATTGGATATTTACCGTTTCGTGTAATATCAAATTGTAATGGATCGGTACCGTTTATAAAATAGGGCATAACAATGCCTACTTTGCTATTTGCATATCCCGGTACGTTCTCTAAGGTATCGCGGGTATCTAGATAAACAGGATAGTCACTAAAATCAACAATAGCCCATAATATAACAGGACTACATCCTTCCGACTGTCTATCATCGATATAATAGAACTGAGCTGTAGCAATTACGCCTAGTGTATTACCAGAGGCGTCTGTAACTAATGATGTAACAGAAGGTATTATAGACTCGATATAATTTCCGCTCAAATCTGTAAAACGCCACTGAGCAAGAAGATGTGACCATTTATTTTGTGGTTGCTGATAAGGAGCTGATCGAGAGTTCTGTGCATACAAATGAATCGTATGAGGGTTAAGATCCTCCGCGCTTAGAAAGAGTGTAAATGGTTGGTTACCATTACATCCTATAATTCCTGGAGTTGTCGGTATATCTGCCCAAAGAGCAACTGGAAAACTCACGGCACTCTGTAATACAAAATTCGTTATCATTAATATTCAATCGCTTCATAAATTGTTGTCTCAGCTTTAACTACTATCTTCTCAGTAAAATGCTCTTTATTATCTAAATATGGAAATTTGAAATATTCCAGTGAAACATTTTTCGTAGTTAAAACTCTATCAGTTGGATAAATTGGATTCCATAGTAACATTGATAAACCATTATATCTAACATTTGGATTATCTTTACGACGAGTATAAAAGGTTTTTATCCCGTCTACACTTAGTATATTATTTGTTAATGTATTTAAATCAAGTTCTTGACCGAGTGAGATATTATCTCTCGAGAAGTACTCTGTAAATACATCTGCAACATCAAGAGCTATAGAGTTTGTATCTCGTCTTGAATTTGGACTCTTAACGATATATAGTTCTGTATTTCCAGTATCTTCGAGTGTACCGTTTGCGGATCCATCTAGTGTAATACAAACATTTGTTGCAATATAGACAGGATCTAAAACGATAGACTCCGATGTAAGAGTCTTTAGAGACCGTAGACCAGATATAATTAACTCTTTCTGAGCCGGGGTTAAGTTTGTAGTTGGATTCTTTGTTTGTGATATGGTCTTTGGAACAATAACAAAATATACATTATTGAAATTACAACCATCTACAAACAATACCTGGTTATACAATAAATTCGAAACATTATTTGGATCTTTTAATCCAATATCATTATAATAGTATTTTACCTGCTCTTGTAGATACGTCCAGTTATTTACAACCGCAACATCATGAATAAGGTTTGCAAAATTTATACGAATATAGTTTGAATAATCTTGTTCCGTAATTAATCTATATTGAGAACGGAAACCGCCTGGTGCATTTTGCTTAATCGATTCGATAGATTCCTCTGCTTGATAGTAGGTTGAAATATTTGTGTTGTCAAAATAGATATCTTTTGCTTGCTGTGTGTTAATAAAAATAATGTTAGTAGATGTTTGCTGGTTAATACTGTTGATTATTTGATTGAATGTAGTTGTTGAGAACGGGATGATGTTACGTCCACGAATGGAACCAACCCCTACTTCGCCTTCAGCACCATTTGATTGTAAGTAATAAATTGCAACTCTATCATTTGTATTTAATTTTCTTCCGTTGATACCGTTACCAAACTTAATTTCATATTGTTTGTTTTCGTTAAATCTTATTTCATACCCGTTACTAAATGCATCTTCATTATATAGTGACTGCACTCTAGACCACTGTAGCCAATTACCGTTGCTGTAAACATAGACATCAATATTAAAATGGTCTACAATGACGTTATCTCCGAGGGTGAAAAATATAATCTCATTATCATTACCAGCGGCGGAATAAATTGGATACTCACGATATCTGCCCTGGTATAGTAATTTCTGCTTTGTAATGTTTATAAGATTTTCAGTTGCGCCTAATGGCTGTGTTTTTGCAAAAACTATATCTTCATTAAAAGTATATGTTTTTGTTCCGTTTTCAATATACGAATAACGTGGAATAGTATATAGACCTTCACCGAAAGTTGTGCCTGCCGTCATACCAAATGTTAATGTTGATGTCTGGCGGCCTATTGGCTTGTAATCAAGAAGTTTTACAATACGATTCATTGCATCATATAGTGTTGTTTCAGAGAACTCTGAATTCGTAGCTGTTTGATTCAGATAATAAAGTAAGGTATTGAATGCGTACGCAATTATTTCGTTTATAGTTGAAATATATGAACCTTCATAGTTCTGATCCGTAAAAATATTAGTCTCGTTTAAACGATCCTTGATATATTGTTTTAGCGTTAAAGCATCAAAAGATAGATATCCATCTTTTGGTATATTAAATTCTGTTGACATTATCTATCGTACTCCTTAAAATACAAATCCATCTTTTGTTAATAAACCTTCTAAGCCAACTGGCTCCGTTAGAAGTGGACTACCTACATTTAGTGTTATCACGTATTCGTTCCGATCTTCATATCCAACTATATCGAGATTTAATACGCGCACTCTTGACTCCCATTTTCTAATTGCATCACTGATCTCTCTGCCAATTTGTCTCGATAATGTTTCTGTTACAGGCTCAAAAACATATCGTCTTATATCAGAGCCGTACTCAGGTATTAGAAATCGTTCGCCTGGTATCGTATTAAACAAATTCTTTAGAGAATTCCTAATTGCGTTCAAATCATATGCAACTTTAATATCTCGACCATTTCCAATAGTACTTTGGAAATTCGCAGCGGAGCCGATTGGATCTTCTGCAAAATCTAAATAAAAATCAACATAACTATAATTATCCTCGTTAGTACTTGTATCTTGTAGTGTGTTAAAATTAATAGAGCTCATTTTTATTCCTTAAGTAACATAAATATTTATACAATACACTGTTTTTGAAAGGACACAATGGGCATTTTTAATGAGAATGATTTAATATTTGAAAACTATAGAAAAAGTATAGTTGAAAACGGGTATTCATTTCCGGTAACACACAACCCTCGAGCGTATATTGGCGGTAGTATGGTAGAAGAAATAGAATACATCAGGGAAACGATAGTTCCTCTAATCAAATCTGGCAATATTATAGATGCTCTTAAATTATTTCGTACTATTCCCGGACATCAATACGATGACGAAAGAGAAATGAAAGTTTACGTAGATAAAATTACCAGTCCAGCTTTTCTATAAATAGTAATAGGAGTAAATATGAAAAATTTTAGCAGCAATTTTACACAGATTTGTGAAGAAACATTATATCGCTATAACCAAGGTGGTTTTTTACGCGGTGATTATGTAACTATTAAAAAGGACGCCCTTAAAAATGATAAGATTGAGAAATTATCAGATCCCATGAAAGCTCTTTTAGAAGATGCAATAAAGAAGAATACAAGATTTCGTATTAGTTATATTAAATCAGGTAGATCCGAGGCGCCTAGTGGTCCAGTTGATGCACCGAACATTCCTAGCTGTGCCTGGGCAGATGTTGTAATGGAATATGCACCGGGCATGTGGAAGGAGCCTATGACTCTTCCTCTTGAAGTTCTTGAGAAGGTAGAACTTGAAGGGGAGATGGATGGCTATCCGCAGTATTCTGATGAAATTAAAAGAGAAAATGATTACAGCACTAAGGGTGCATCACCAGTGGATCAAACGATGGGGGAAGATTCCAATAGAAAGTTAGCTAGTAAAAACACAAAGCTAGCAAATACAAAAAATCCGACACCTGGTGATAAAAAGACTAAAGTACGTGAATCCGTTAATATGCGCCATGAAAATGAGGTTATATTCGAATCATATACTAATTCGCTCGAAGAAGGTATCGTTGACTGGGCGGCGGATAAAGCTAAACAAGTAAATGATAATATATCCCAGGGCATAGATATTCGTGCATCACTCAATAATCCAGAAAAACTAGCAAATGCATTCTCACAACTTAAACAACAAGATCCAGAAAAACTAAAAGTGACAATTAAAAAACTGCTTGATCAAGGATACGATGAACAAGTTACTGCTGCATTTGACTTCCAGGAAGATATAAATCAAGCCATGGGTGATGAGTCAGATAACTGGCATAATGATACAAGCAGTTATATGAATTAATTTAGTATTTGTAATAGTTGTATTATACAGCAAAATGCATTGATTTCAAAATCCATTACCTGCTGATGAGACTCCATGTAACGACCTACCGTTAACATGGAGTTTCTCTTTTTGTCTTCTGGTATATCTTGTTCAAAGATATGCTCGAATAGACCCTTTAATAGCAACAAGTAATCACTATTAAATTCTAACTCATTCTCTATTACATACTTACGGATCTCGTTTGCACTTTTATTGTCAGATATTAAACTAAAGACCTTACTTGGAAACATAATTTGTGATAGCTTCTCCGGAATCCTTAATACACCGTTAATAGTATACTGCTGCACACAATTAATAGTACTACGAAGATCCGGATATATAAACTTAATAAGTGCAATTAGTCTCTCTTTTTGTTCAGCAGATACTTTAACACCTTCAGTTTTTATAATCTCAACCACGCGCTTTACACATCCATCGAATGGTGGTACGATTTCAAAAATCTGTGTGCGTGAACGAATAGCTCCAATAATTCGGTTCTTATAATTCGCTGTTAAAATGAAACGAACATTATTAATATACTCTTCCATTGTATTTCGAAGAGCTCTCTGTGCGTCTGGAGTAAGACCATCCATTTCATCCAAAATGACTATCTTTAATCCCCCATCAAATGACTTAGTCTGTGCAAAGTTAATAACTTTTTCCCGGATAACGTCAATGCCTCGTTCATCCGAAGCATTAATATATCGATAGGATGAGCCTAACTCTTTTACAATAATCTTTGCTAATGATGTTTTACCAGATCCTGGTGCACTAACAAATAGAATATGTGGAATTTTACCATCCTTGAGTTTCTCTTTAAAGAATTCAAGTGTTTCACTATCTAGAATCATTTCGTCTAAAGTTCCTGGTCTAAACTTTTCTACCCACACATCGTCTAAATCAAAATCATTTAACATGTATTATTATCCCTCCTGGAGCGTATGTATCTCTGTGTTTCCGTTGTTTGATTAATAAATCACAATATGATTACATTAAATCTTTCCGCTTGATCCAAACCCATTTTCTCCGCGCTCTGTCTCTTCAGCTGTCTCTATCCAATCAACAGCAAAATCGACCAATGGGTAAACTGCAATCTGTGCAATGCGCTCTCCAGGCTCAACTACATAATCTTTATCAGACAGGTTATATAATTTGACTCCGGTGTCCCCGCGATATTGATTATCTATTACCCCGGGATGTGGTATTATACCATGTTTAAAAGACAACCCACTACGCGCTTCAATCTTGAACCAAAACCCTGGCGTGATATACCCCACCTTAATTCCGGTTGGTATAATAGCTGAACATTTTGCTGGGATTGTCGTTCCTTCAATACCGTAAATGTCATAGCAGGTATCACACGTTCCTTCCAACACATAGGAGACTTCCCCGTCTTTTTCAACATCCAATGGTATATTGTCGTGATTTCGTTTAGGTAATTTTGCTTTATCATCTGTTTTTACAAATTTTATCTTAACCATTTTCCGTTAACAACTCCTTACCGTGTGAAATTGATTCTTGCATTGGCTGTGGGCGCGTTGCATCTATTGCATTTGATTGTAGCCATGAAATTAGCGACATTTGTTTATCGCTTGGTATAATCCATTGCTTTCCGTTTACAACTATTATTGTTTCATTCATATTATTCTCCTATATCTTCATCTAAAGGCTCTTCAATTGGTGTATTCTTAATTTTCTCTTCTAATAAAGAGACTACAGCATATTCAATAAGAGCTCTATCATCATTTGTAATTCTCTGTAAACCTAAATCCCGTAACATTTTTGCTTCACTGGGGGTTACATCTAAATCGAATTTATAGACAGTTTCTTTTCTTTCTTTACCTAATTCCATATATCCTCCTTCTATACATAATTTAAGAATAACATACATACAGAAAAAATCAACGGGATCTCCAGAAGCCTCTTATAAATATTTAAAATGAATACTACAAACCATGATATCGATGATTTATTGAATGAACTAAAAGATACCAAAAAACTCGGTGGGATGATAATGGTAGAGCCGCCGGCGGCGACTATACAACCGATTATAAGTGATGAAAATATAAATGACTTTATCATGAAGAAGGCGTCCTTGCTTATTCAGCAAGGTATAGATACACTTGAAAAGATTAAGCCAGCTATACAAGGTAGTGGTAATCCTGAAGAAGTAGAGTCGTACTCTAAGCTTATTACAGCTGTTACATCTACTGTGGATACACTTAATAAAATCAATATCCAGAATAAAAAAGCTGCTTCTTCAAAAGAATTGAAGAAGTTAGATATGGAAATAAAACAGGGACAGTTAACTAATAACGGTAATATAAATGTTCTGATTGCACCGAGAGAAGAGATAATGAGTAGACTCTTCAATGATGCATCAGATTTAGCTATTGACGTTACCTGTGAAGAAACAGAAGATCATATAAGTGATTGATGATCCTGCCAGTATTCTGGATCGACTTCTTTGATTGAGAGTATATTCTCTAACTCATCATCCAAAAGAATAGGGAAGAGAGACACTCTGTTCTTTCCTAAGAGCTTTTTAACTTGTAGAATTACTCCTAAAGCCTTTTTACCTTTTCTCGGTAGCTCTAAATAGGGAAGATCAGGGTGCCTCTCTTTTAGGTCCTTACAACTTTTACAATCTTGTAAGCCTAGTATGATCATTTATATTTGACCTTGTTCGTACAACCGTGAATGCTCTTCAATGGAATCCCACTGATGCCATTTTGTACCAATCGCGGTAAGAGAATCAATAGAACTCGTCCATATTCCGTTAATCATTGTACCGGATGCAGCAGATGGTCCTCCAAATAGAGAAGTACCAGTTGATGATACGCTTACTACAACGTCTGTTACAAGAGTTTCCACATGTGCTACAGTATTATCTACTATAATGTAGAACCATAAAGCTTCTGGTGTTGCATTCACACCGTCCCATGTAATCTCATAGGGTAATGTTGCAGCACCAGACAGTGCAATACTAAATCCTGGTAATGTTTGGTTACCGGATATAGAAATACTGTCAATATTAAGTGCGGAAATACCTAATACTGGTGAAAAGGTGTGTGGGTATGTTGATGCTAGTACAACTAGTGTATCACCATTCGCAACCTCTTTATCTAAATCAAAAATCGTTGTTACTGTATAATTATTATCTGCCATTTCAAATTCCTCCTATAGGTTTTAAATATTTAGTCAAAGTTAGAAAGAAAAAAACCCGGCTCTATAAAGAACCGGGTTTCTGTAAATAATCGCTTATTAAACAACTGTCATGAACACTGGACCAGCCGAGACTTGTCCTGTTGTTGTATTTGCAAAGCAAATCTGTCCACCAGAAAGATATATTTCAACCTGCTGGCCTGAAAATGCTGCTGCATCTGTCACTCTTTCAGTCATTGCAACGCCTCCATCAGCTGCGAGTTGTGCCGCAATTTTGCTGATATTGTCGTTTTCACTTGCTGTATAAGCTTCACCTGAATTTTTATTTTCCATAATTTCTCCTTTATAGCTTTTGTACTACTATCAGTGTAAATCGAGGGAGGGGTTGCCCCCTCCCTTTACCGATTATAGATACTGATGTGCCGCGCCAGGAACGAAGCCATCGCCTAGATCCTTAACAACGATTACATGGTAGTATAGATCAGCACCAAAGATGTGATCAACAACACCGTAACGAGTCATAAGACCAACACGTGGGCTCATATCGTTTGGACCGATTGTACGCTGTACCATAACTGGGATGTATGGGCAGTACACGATACCTGTATCGTAATATTCAGAACCCTTATATCCGAGCAAGCAATACTCAAGACGGGTTGTACGCTGGGTCTTATACCCTGGATTACGCATCCATGGCTGTTGAGCCTCGGTACGTGTATCACGGTAAACCGTGAAGCGTCCGGCGAGTACACCAACCTTAGACACACCAACCTGTTGGGTTGAAACTGTGCTATTTACTGGCATAAACTTGAATTCAGGAAGCATTTCCATGATTGTGCAAACTGTTGGGGTTGCAACGATGAAGTTAGCAGCACCACGACGGTTACGAACAGCAATACGATTTGCTTCGATTAGAACCTTCTGATAGAAATCACGGTTACGTTCACCCAACCAACGTGCGTCAGCAGAGATAGGAGTCCATGTGGAGTATCCATAACCAGAGCCTGCATTAAGAGCGATCTGAATCATTCTCATGATCATTTCACGGTCAATTTCGGCCTGAATTTCGTACGACATTGCATTGGTAAGCTCGTTATCAATATCAATACCGTTCATGTTCTTAAGATCTTGCTCGAGCTCGACCGACCATTTTGCTGCCAGACGACGTGTACCAGCTTCAACAGCTGTCTTCTCGAATTCAATGGTCATCTGTGGAATCTGACCAGTCATTTCATAATTCGATAGCCACTCTGCAACACCACCATCTTCTGGCATAAACTCGAAGTCAGAGGCTGAGCCTAGACCCGATAGGTATGCGGACGATGTACCAGTATAACGAGTGTCAAGGAAGTTGTAGCCAACCTCTTTGCCATCTGCTGCAGCCTGCGCTGCGCTACGGTACTCATCTGGGTTTGTTGCGTCGTAAGTACGGCGTGATGGATCCTGCCAATCAAGGCTTGCACCATCATAACGGTAGCGGAGTGCGAACGCAAGTCCGACCGGGCCGCTCATTGGCTGCACACCAACGATTTCGTTGGTTATTAATTCTGGGAATGTACGACGAATCATCGGGATAAGTACTTTTGGCAGACGAGCATCACCCGTTGCGTAAAAGTCTTGGTTACCGACGTTACCGCCCTGATTTCCAACTGTTGCTGGCGAAGCACCATATCCGAATACGGACCCTGGACTTCCTGCTGCTGTCGTTTCTCTTAAACAGTAACGCTCTTGGTTTTCCAAGAGGATCGCTGTATTCATTCTTGTGTGCTCGTTTTCGATTGGCGCAACTGTTTTGGATTCATAATTCAAAACTGGGTCCCATTTTTCAAGGAGTGTCTGCGCCTTACTAGAATCGATATAAGCTGCACCTGGATTTATGTCTTTTTGTCTCATAATAATTTTCTCCGTGCTTAAAGAGGTTTAACCTCTGTGTGATCTATCCTGTTGTTTTAGGCTTTGTAGATATTCGGAAACAGCTCCTTCGTTTTGGTCTGCACTTTCCTGGATAAGTTCAACATCTTTCTTAGGCATATCGACCTTGTTGGTCATGACCTTAGTTTTCTTCTTAGCGTCCTCCGCCAAGACGTGTTGATTTTCGTTCTCGTCCTTTTCGAACATCTTAACTACATAATCAAAGTTCTCTGTAATATAATCAGGGTCTTTTCCGGATAATACCCTCATAACATAGTGTTTTTTCGTCTTATCGAAATTCTTCGTGATACCTTCAAGAATTAAGCTTGACTTTGTAGTCTTCACTTCTTGGTTGAGCTTAATGTTCTGCTTTACAGCTTCATTAAGTTCATTCTTTAGAGCATCAATCGTCTTTTTACCGTCTGCAACTGCTTCTCGAATTGTATCATTTACATATTCTTCATCAATTGCAACTAGGCTCTTAATTTCATCGAGTGTTCTCTGAGCCTGTCTGTTTGAAACAGCCTCTGCAATCTCACGCTTCGGAACTGCATCCTCGAGATAAAGGTCTAGGTAATTGGACAACTGCTTTACTAGTTGCTTTTTAAAGTTGCCAGCATCTTCTTTAATAAGTGTTTGATTCTTCTTAATCAAATACTGTAACTTCTCTGTATGGTCCTCGTCTAACTTTTGTAGTACACCTGTAAGTTTCTGTGTGTGATCTCTATCGATCGCCTCAAGTAGTTGAGAAAGTTGCTTTGTATGCTCTTCGTCGAGCTTTTCAAGTGCGGACTTTACTTCTACCTCAAGTCGATCCGTAGCACTCTGTTCGACAGCTTCGTTAAAAGCATCGATTAGAAGTGTTTTAGTATCTTCAGATAAAACATCGGTACCAATCTGGTCAAGAACATCTGTAATCTTCATTGTTTATTTCTCCTTTGATAAATTCTTCCTAATTAGGTTCTTGACTTTTTCTTTAACGGCTGAGTCAAGACATGCATTTGCACTAGCTAGTTCGCCGTTACAAACATGGTTTATAAACTCACGAATACAGCGCTCATCTGCGGACTCTTTAATAATTTTCTTTCGCATAGAATACTCCTATATTTTTAAATACTTATGGTTCTTAAGAGATATTTTTATGCGTTCTTGAGGGCTTTGAGTATATCAAGAACAGCATTTCTGATTTTTTCTTCTCTTGCAACAGAATGTCTAGGTAAAGAACCTAAACTTGTTTCAAACTTATTATATGATTCAGTAATTGACCCATCAAAATTTAAGATCCATTCTTTTGCTTCCATAATACCGTTTACAAATGCTTGTGCACCGTTAGGGCCAGCGTTTACTGAAGGATCATGCACAACATCACAGCAAATTAAATGAAACCCATTTACTTGATGTGACCCATCGCCCATAGGATTTAGCTTGCCTAAAGCTCTAGATGAAATTCCAAGCTTCACTCCATCCATAATTAAACTGCGAACTACCTGTCCCATAGGATTAGATAAAACTTTCGACTTACCTAAAAACACATTATTTTCTTGCTTTAGTTCGGTGACCATATGACATGCTCGCTCTGGATTTACTTCAACTGAAGCAGGGTGATTAAGTTCGCCGAGTGACCTGTTTTGTGTAACCATTTCTGAAATGTATCTATGTACTTCTGGTACCATTTCATTCAATGTATAAATGCGGCCATTTTTATTCTTTTGCTCAGCCATTAAGTACGGCCCGCGAATGTACATTGTGCTTGCTTCTTTTGAATTTTTCTCATCGAGTAGTACATCGTACTCGTAAACTGGTTCTTCAATTAACAGTTTTAACGGTGTCATAGTAATCTCCTTTAAATTATTTATCTCTTTATGTCCAAAAATACTCAATAAACCATCTATCGTAAATCTTTTTCTGTAAGTATTGCAAAGTGGTATCCGTTTTTCTGGCACCATGCTTTAGCAGAATCCCATTTTTGTTGATTTACTGCCCATTGTATTTGCTCATATAAAATCGTAGATCTCTTTTTATTTTTACTTGTTTTAGGTGGTACTGCTTGAGTACTCGGCTTTACTTCAATTAGATATTTCTTAACACCGTTTGGTGTTTTCATTTTAATATTACCATCAACAAAATATCTATGAGTTTTACCATCTTTTGGACTTATATACGGTAACACAACGGACTCTGAACCGAAACTAATAATATTTTCATTGCGATCGCACCATCGAAGAAAAGATAACTCAAGACCGCTTCGATACACTATAGGCAAAGTCCCTTTATATTTTTCAGGATGCTCAGGATGGTATATACCTTGTTTATATGGATTTTTTCTTCTCATTTAAAATATTTAAAAATTCTTCAAAATTATTATCTAGAACTAAACAAAAGTTATATCCAGCATCTATTTCTACAGAAATATGTCCCCACTTACCAACTAGGTAAATAGCTACCAGTAGAAAAGCTTTCTTCTAGGGCATCGTCTTCGTCTTTCTCATCTTCAGTATCGTCCCCTTCAGCTTCTTCCTCGGTGGTCTCATCTTCATCATCTGTTTCATTTTCAGACTCTTCATCTTCGATCTCCTCGTCCATGTCATCGCCTATTTCAAGTGCAATTCCTCCGAGACCTAGTCCGTCGCCATCGCAGGGCATATCTACGCCAGTTACACTTACTTCGCCTGCTATACCTAATTCATTCTCAACTATAGTTCTAAGCGAATCAAGCGCAGACTGAATAATTTCACTAATATTACCACCGATTGGGCCTGATGTACCTTCAATTGCTTGCTCAATTGCTTCTTCTGCATTCTCTTTAAACAGATCAACAAGGATCTTGTTATACTGTTTCTGCAACTTATCTATTTTACCTGATATTCCAGTTTTCTTTTCTTCTTTCATTTTATTCTCCTAAATAATACAGCTTAAAATATAGCTGTTGTAATATCATAAAACGCTTCATCTGATGCAACGTCTTGTAACTCTCCTAACTCTTTCAACGGTGTGATAAAAATCTCATTTGTCTTTGGCTCTTCTGTTAATTCGATCATTCCTAATTGTTTTAATCCGTGAAGAAGTCTGTAAAATCGATCTTTAAAGCTTGTAAAAGATCGGCCGTATGAACCTTGTTTATTAGGCTTTTCCGTCTGTTTTAAATTTCTATACATCTTATGTAATTCATCGGAAAAAATACCTTTGCTGGATAATCTAGGGTCTTTTCCGCTTTTACTATACCTAGTTAATTTACTTAATGGTACTGTGTTTCCTATCCCCACTGCTTGTAAAATTTCCGCATACAATTTAAATAGAAAATCTCTTCTACCCTGTACTGGCATTCTTTTTCCGCCGGTCTTCTGTATTACTCTAATATCTTCATTTTCTAATACACGACCTATATTAGGTGATAAACGTACTCCTTGAAGCTTGTGTATTTTACCGTTTCTCCATGCTGATTTAAACCGACCGGATGCATTATATGGAAGCCCGTATTTCCTATCCTTCGATCTAATTTTTCCGGTATATACATCATTCGTTATAATCCAAAAATCTCCTTCTTTTATTCGATTCTTATATTCATCTCTTACATTATCTGATTCATCTCCCCAAAAACCTTCTTCATAATAGTATTCGTCATCTGGTATATCCCATGTCTTCCATCTAACAAAATACCAAACAGAACTATTATACCCCTTTATAAGGATATAATATCTAGTATAAACAGTATCAAAATAATCTTCGAATAACATTATATTACCCCAGAAAGAATCGAGCAGGTGTAACTTCTCCATAGCCATTCATTAGCTCTTCTTCTAGTGCCTTCTTTTCTTCCAATCCTTGTGATAGTAAATCGTTATAATTAATAACACCACCGCCGAACATTTGTATATTCTGGTACTTACCGCGAATATTACCGATTGCTATTTTCGTAATAGCCAAAGCATAATGTTCAATCCATCGCTCCATAATTAAATCACGTATAGGCTTCTCTACCCAAGCACCCACACATCCATAATATCTCTGCCCTCTATTAGGTGCAGGTATAATTCTAAGTAACTGATTACGATTATCAAAATCAATATATGGAACTTGAGCAAGTACCTTCTTTCTTAAATCCAACCAGCCTTTCATAACTTCCCAAGTTACTAAATCGAACCCTACGTTACCCAACATATAACTAAAATATGTCTGCTGTGCCATAGCTTGTTCAAGTGTGAACAAAGTATTAATTCCTGTAGACTCTCCTTGCTCAAACCCGAATATATTTATAACTTTTCTATAATCGGCCAGATCGTAATCCCAACAAGCTGATGCACCGTCAAATAAAGTCTCCGCCAATGCAGGGGTAATTGAAAAGAGTTTATCAATTCTTAATCCAGGCTCAGAATATAAATCAGAATGAAATACTAAGTACTCTTCTGTAAATCCAGCATACTTTGTATACCACTCGATTGCCTTGTCTATAAAATCGACAATCTGTGAATCTTCACATACTTCAAGATTAACAAACGGTGCACCAAGCTGATATTTTATACGGCTAATTAAATTTCCATACGTTTTGATCTTACTATTTAAATTTGTACTTCCACCTGGCTCATTAATACTAATACGCTCGTCCTTTGTTGGAGTGTACATAGCAGTGTCAATCTTAATTGAGTCCATTGCTACTGTAGACGTAAACGGAAACACGGTGGAATACATCATCAACGGTATACCGTACCCTACGTTGTTTACTTTTAATGTTACATATCTACCAGTGGATGAAAGCTGTGAGACGATAGTAGGGTTTGTAACATTTATTGGTGCCGCTCTATTTGACTGCGCAATCTTGTATAGTGGTAAACCATACCCAGATGTATTAACAGTTGTTGCTAATGCAGCTCCATAACTTGTTGCACTTGTAACTAAAGTTACGTTTTTAACGTCAATATCTGTTCTTTCAAGTTCAATAATATCCATACTTGGAACGGATGCGGTGAATGTAAAAAGTGGCATTCCTACCTTCTTCTTGTTTACTTCTAATTCAAGAAAGTATTGAGATGAAGTAGTTCCTGTTACTATTGTACTATTTCTAAATTGTAATACATTGCTCATATTCGATCCTTACTTGTTTGCGTAATACCCGGTGTCAATGAAATCAACAACTATTCCTCTTTCATCGTCCTTCACAGAAGACATACCTGGTAGATTGTACCAATTAACGAATAAGTTACCCCAAAGATTATTATGCCATGGAGGTGTTAGTTTTAATCTATATTCGATATCATGCGCTACTTCATGCTCTTGTACAGCATCACTGTAATCATTGTAGTCGTCAGGGCTACATACTACCCAGCATTGACGGTTTCTATAGTTATACCACCCCCCAATCCATGCACCATTATGTTCCGGGAACGGTGATCTAACTGCCCACATATAGTCAAATTTTTTGCTACCTTTCGTCAGATAGTACTCTCTTCTGTTGTCGTCTTTATATTTTGGATGTGTATTAGTTTTTATTTTTTGAATAGCATTGTTTGCGTTACCATAACAACGATATAAATTTATACCTTCTCCATGTTTTAATTTCTTTTTTGCTAATCCAAAAAATACTAATATATTGTAAAATAATCTCATAACTCTCTTTCTTATTAACTGTTATTGTTGTGTATCTTCTTGAAGTATTTAGTTAAACAGTGCTTAAATCGTGTATTTGTGTTTCTCTTAAATATTTGTACGCTTGTTGAACTGATCCAGATACAACGATTGAGGGGTAAGGGTATTCCCGTTGCCCTTACCTTCAACAAAATCTAGTGGTTCTGTATTATTAGTAGCTGGGTTTAAATTATTAACATCTGGACATTCTGCACACGTACCGATTACATAACCATATCTCCCCTGTTCAGTCTCAACTGTATACAAATATTCGTTTTCGCTAGATTTCATATTCCATACAACACAATGAGCCGCCGTTAGTCCGTGAGGTATTGTTCCGAAATTCATTCGGTGCTTAAAAGAGAAGAAACTATCAATTACTGTACATCCGTCCAATAGATTACTATGCGAGAAATGTAAATGATGGCCACTTGATCTTGATCCTGCAACATATCCATCAATTCCCGACAGCCCTGTAGCTCTTTCTGTTCTCTTGTCTGTACATCCGAATAAGACGATACCCGAGGCATTTGCTGTTGATATTAAAAATCCGTGTCTATTGAATTCAGCGATACAGTTCTTAACAAGAATATCATTAGACCTTAATACAAACATACAGCCATTACCACCACCACCATATTCTGTTCTTTGAAAATAACAATCCTCTAATGTTAACTGGAAGCTGTTGTCTACCTGAATTCCATTTGACAATATATGACACGTAGAGGTTGAATTAGATGCTGGCTGATAAGTGTAAACACGACGAATCCATGAATCATAAGAATCATACATTTTTATTACATAACTACCATGCACTTCGTACCCTGTGGTTCCTTCGACAAGCCAATCGTCATTGCCAAATCCTCCAGTAGTATTTTCTACATTGCCTATTGAAAAATCTTCTATCCCAACTTCCGATAAAAATCCTGTCGTTCTTAAAACACGCGCATTATCTCTTTGGAACATTGAATATCTAGTTGGCACGTCGATAGTAATGATATTATTAACATAATCAACAGAAACAACTTTACGAAAATAATTACATGGCTGAGGATATCCGTTCGTTGAGTTCCAGTAAGCTTCCTGACCGTGATCTGCAACCCAACCATCTGTAAAATCCCACTTCAATAGAACTATATCCCCTGCTGAATAAGCTGAAGAATCCGCGACAGGAATTATTTTTGTTGGGCCTGTCAAATCGGATACAATTAATGTTTCATCACTTTCTGTAACAGAGGTACTTACATTTATAATACTCTTTAGACGCATATTTGTTTCGGTGTTTAGAATATATGTTGAGCCTACTCCCTCACCTCTTAGTATGATATTATTTGACGTTATACTGAGACAATGTGAATTGACACCTGGCGATATACTATATGTTCCTGATGGTAGATACACAACTCCGCCTCCTGCTAATGCCGCCGCATCAATTGTATCCTGAATTGCTGATGTAGAATCAGTAGAGCCAGTATTATCAGCACCATAGTCTACTACGTTAAATACAGAAGTTGAGGGTGATGGAATTGCTTCTTCTCCCTTCTTATATCCTGCATATGAAAAATCTTGAATAAATCCATCTGTGTAGAAACTATTAGTATCAGTTGGTGGTGTCCAATCTGAAGGATACAAAGTTGATTCCCACTTTGTCCCATATGGAGGAGAATTTTTATATGGATGGTCACTAGGTAATTTACTAACCAATCCCCACTTCCACGCCAAATAGCCTTCTGTTTTTTCCCTAGTAATATCATCCGCAGAATGAATAACTATCTCACCTATTTTAACCTTACAGTAATTACCACTAGTATTATCCCCACCTAAATATAGTCTATCAACACCTATATAATCGACAGTTGTTTCGTTTTCCCTTAGATTTCCGTTTGCGTATACAATACTGCTTGTGCCCTCTGCAAAAAGTGTAGATATATTTGCCGGTGTCCATGCCGGTGTCCATGCCGGTCTTTCATCAATATACAACCTTGTAGTATTTGTATACCACCTTGTAGCATTTGATATAGAGATACGATTACTCATTTATTCCTTACTTAATTCAACCGAATAAACATCAGTGCCGTCAAAATACTTCAAAAACTTTCCACTTGTAGAAGGGCTATCTGTAATCCATATATCACCAGTAACTCGTTCACTGATAAGTGGGTCAGCGCTAAATTCGTTAACATTAATTACGCTGCCACCGCTTGGACCTGTTGTTATGGACGCGGTTGCTTCTTGTAATACGCCACCCGTATTAGATATAACAATTGCATTATCTCCAGTAAGCGATGGTACGATAATATTATTTTCAACCGTAAGATTTCCAATAAATGTGGCATGTCCTGTTCCTTGTTCTATTTCTAGTAATGCAAAATCATTTCTATCATCCCATATATGAAAAAATCCAGTTGTTGGTCCTGAACTGTAATAATACATATCCACTTCTCTTTGAGCAAGACCATACCAACTCAACCCAGTAATAGTAACATCACTATGACTGTTTCTGAAGTTAATCAAATTAGAATTAACTTGTAAGCTAGTTGTTATATCAATACTTCCTTCATTGGTATTAGCACCGCTTAAGAAAATATTATCCCCGGATATTTTAGGCTCTAAATTAGTTCCAATTCTATTCCAATAGGTATTTGTATCTACATAAGTTTTAACAGCTTGCTCAGTCGGTACTTTATATTGAGCATTACTGATTAAAGTTCCATCATTTGAAAAACTATTGACACCTGCTCCAGTTGGTAAATAAACTAATCCAGTAGGTATTCGACTTCCGGCATAATCCATCAACAACATTCGCTGTGAACCTATAGCCATTCCAAATTGCTGGGTGTTGAGTCCTTCAACTTGATAGAAATTTGGTTGTGGAGCAAATAGACCGGTACCGAACTTTAGATTGGAAGAGCCTAGTGCTCCAATACCATCAGTGGCTAAATTAACACTACCTTCGATGCTAGCGTCACCAAATACGGATAGTTTGTCAAGTCTGTGGTAGATGTAGCTCTGTGCGGGCGCGGCATTGTACTCAAGTGCGATTGTGTATGTGGTACCTTGATCGCTACCTGCACTACCGTCCCATTTGTACGCCCCGACTGCAAGTACACCACCATCAGATGACAGGGAGCAGGATTGTCCGAACTCATCATTTGCGCCTGCGTCGGGTGCTGTTAGTGTGGTTGTGCGCTCTGTCCATGAACTACCATTCCAGTCAAAGATGTAAACTGCACCCTGATTGCTAC